>Ga0307981_1000180_pt1 | contig 69636 bp, 31 predicted proteins | sample OrgLakmetagen987_FD_201849 | JGI IMG/M metagenome (GOLD analysis project Ga0307981, IMG submission 201849) | Saline water microbial communities from Organic Lake, Antarctica - #987 | ecosystem: Environmental > Aquatic > Non-marine Saline and Alkaline > Saline | place: Antarctica: Organic Lake... | reverse complement strand
AACGCCCCGGCGGCAACGCCAAGCGCGATCAGGAAATCCAACGCAGCAAGGACCTCGCCGAATCCATCCCCGACGCGAAACAAATCCAAGCCATGCCAGCCAAGCAGCGTCTGCAGCGCTTCCGGCAATTATGGCAGGACTACCGTTCGGAAAATTCCTCCACGGTGGACCTTGTGCCGCAGATTCTGCGCTTTGCTCAGCACACCCCCGAAGCGGTGGCCGAGCTGATCCAGGATCCGTCCATCGAGGCGCAGTTTTTTGCCCGCCAACTAATGAGTATGGAACTCAAGGACGGTCAGGAATCTCTCTACGATTATCGCGCGGGTAAGATTTCAACGACCGACTACGCCCCCTATATCCGGGAGCTGGCTAGCCGCAACGGTGGCATGGAGCGATTCCAGGCCAGTGAACAATACCGACCCTATCCCCTGCTTGCCGCACTGGACGCGGCGCTGAGCCGTCAGATCGAGAGCAAGCAGGTCGAGCCCTGGCTGGTCATGAGTTGGCTCAACACCCGCTTTCCCCCAGAGCATGAGCAATCGGCTCAGTTGGCCGGTAAGCTCATGCAGTCTCCCGCCTGGCAGGAAATGCCGATTCGGGTGCGCTACGGTCTAAGGATGCACTTTCCGGAAGTGGTGCTGAGCCCGGAGCAGCAGCAACTCCAGGAAGCCGCGAGCTCCGCTTTCGTGAGCCAGGCCTTGCTGGAGATGGCAACGGATGCATCGACCGCAGCCGCTGTCAATGCAGTGAGCGCCACCACCGAATCGATTCTCGCGGCACCCTTCCGAGTTGACGTGAGTGGCCTCGAAAAACTGGCCACCCTCAGCGACGGGATCTGGACCGACCCTGAATTTATTGACGCCGTGGTGGAATTGATCGACCGCGCCGGCCTCACCAGTCTGGACGCAGACTTCGGTAACCGATTGCTTGCTCACGCTAAAAATAAGCGCGACCAAAGATTCATCCTGCACACCGCGCCCTACCTTTGGCGCATCGTCGAGCGCTACCATCGTCCGCATCAGGACCTAATGCAGCTCACCGATGATCTGGCTCAGGAGCAGCCACAAGCGGCCAGCACCCTTGCCCGAATAGGCCTGCAGGTCATTGACCGGCACCAAAGAGGCCACACCTGGTTCAAACGAGATAGCGACATCCCCCGGCTCAAGAGCATTCGGGGCAAAAGTGCGATGGCCCTCGGACTGGTGGAAATACCAGTTGCTCCCAATGACCCGGCCTACCCGGTTTACCTTTCCCAGGCAGAATGGATGACCGAAAACATCGATTCGGCATGGAAGCTACTTGATGCGAACTGGGAAAAATTCATCGAAGTCCACCGTTCCCTTTCTCTCAGTTACACAATGTGGGCGCTGCAGCGCAGCATCGACACGCGCAGCGAGGTGCGGCAGGAAACTTTGATCAAGAACCTCCTCGCCTGGTCCGAGGAAGCGGCCAGCACGCTCAGCCCAACCGAAAAAGCTGAAATCGAAATCGCCTATGGCGACATCGCAATGCAGCGCGGCCAACTCCGGCAAGCGCATGAAATCTACAACCGCGTCGCAAAAAAGGAAGCTTATGCTGAACTAATGGTGCGCCACGTCGCCACCCTGCGCAAAGCCGCCGCCGAACGGGTGGCCAAAGATTTCGACGGTGCGTTGGAAACACTCTCAGAACTGGAACTGGAGCGCGTCCCCGGCATGTGGGTTGAGATTCGCTACGCGCGGTCCCTCATCTACTACGACATGGAGGAGTTCGATGATGCCAAGGATGACGTCGATTCCATTCTCGCCCGCGAGCCCAACCATCCGGATTCCAAAATTCTATTGGGAAAGATTCAGCTCAAGCGTCAGAAGCTGATGGAGGCGACCGAAGTCGAACTCGGTGCCACTACCAGCCAGCAAAGCCTCGTTCCTGGCGAGCGACTTAAAGTCACGCTGACCGATCCGACTCTGGCCGTCTCCGGGGCGGGCACCGAAATTGAGGTGGTCGTCTGGACGGTGACCGGTGACCGCGAGCAATTCTTCCTCCGCCAATTCGGCGACCAGAAAACCAAGTTCCGGGGCGAAGTGGCTACCGAACTGGGAGCCCCGTCACCGGACGATGGAACTCTGCAGGTCATCGGCGACGACGAAATTTTCTACGCCTACTCCGAACGATTCCGCGAGAAGATGAACGGCTTGGAGGCGAAACGTGGCGGCCCCATTCGAGTTGCCTCAGACGCGATGCTCATGGCCTCCGCCCGCAAGCTCCTCAGTGCGGCCGAGCAGCGACGCGCCGACATGCAGAGCATTATGGATGAGATTGATGGCGACATCAGCGGCGACCTTGCAGGGGCAGCACGTGCGATGCTAGCTTCACAGACCCTCGAATCAGAATCCACTGGCGACGCCGTCGAGGATGAGTTTGGCCGCTACCTAACGAATGTTGCAAAGCCGGGCAATCCTATCCATGTCCGGGTCATCGACGCCGACCGTAGCCGCACCGCGGAAGTTGATGAGCTGAACGTCAGCGTTAGCACCAGCAGTGGTGATTCGATTAGCCGGGTCACGCTTCAGGAAACCGGCACCCACACGGGATGGTTTGAAGGCACGATTGAAACGACAAGCGCCTCCGCCCGCGCATTTGCACAGGATACCGAGCCCGGCCTTAACCCGAACATGGTGCTCAGCTCAAACAACAGCTACCCCGCCTGGCGCGCCATCGTGCAAGCGAATCGCAAGCCGGACTTCATCGTCGACCTCAACGACCGCGCAAGCATCGAAAGCCTCACCCTTTCGGCCAAAGAGCCCGGTTCTGCACTCCGACAATTCATTGTTCAGACCGCTCCAAACAGTAGTGACTGGACAACTGTCGCCGCTTATCCGGAAACCGCTGATGTGATTCCACCGAATCCGGCGCAGCCCTCGGTGACTGTCATCAACGAGGCCGGGCGCAATGCTCACTATGGCGCCCGCTCCGTTCACGAAATTAGCGACCTGCGCAAGCACATGGATCACGGCTGGTTTGGAGACCCTACGATGAGCAGGACCAAAAATATCGCCGGCCCATCCGATGCCCTACCCCTAACCATTCCTACCGACGTCAAATGGGTAAAGAGCGGCCGTTGGCCAAATCCCGCTGTCTTGGTTCGTTTTAATGCCTTCTTCCACGAAGAGGAAAATGTTCAGCGCCAATTCAAACTCAAGCTTGGCAAACACAATCCACAAACTGGCGAGGTCAAAGCTGACGAAAAACAAGCCCAACAGCCGGCCGAGTTCCTCCTCTCCGTAAATGGTAAAGTTATTACCGGCAAGGAGAGCAACGAACTCGTGGGTCGTATAGGTCTGAAATCAGGCGTGCACCGCTTTGAAGTTTGGGCCACCGGATGGTTGAGCAATATCGGATTTGGCCGCGAAATTGAGTTGCTGACCCAAACCAGTGATGACGAAGCGTGGCAAACCTGCCCGGACGCATTCTTTAATCCCTCCACATTCCCGGAGGGCAGCTTCGAGAAGCGTAATCCCCCCGCCACGATTACCGCCAATGATGCGAACACAGAATTTACGGTCGATTTTGCCCAGGGCTCTGAGGCCCGCCTCATCCGCTTCCTGTTCGTTGACCAGGAAAGCCCGGCACCCGCGATTAACAAGATTGCTTTGACCGCTAACGGAGGTGCTCAGATCCTTCCGCTTAAAGAAGACTTCGCTGACCTCAACAAAAACGACACGCTGGAAATGCTGACCGGCGACCGTATCTCCGTTCGCTATCGCGATGACCGCTATGTGACCAAGACCAAGGAAAATCAGGAGCGTTTCCTTTCGGTTTCCTTTACCGATGCGCGCATCCAGTTTGCAGACATGGAGCCGCGCTTCGACGAGCGTCGCCAAATGGTAATGCCCTACTATGAGCAGCGCATTCGTTTTCTACACGACGAAGCCGTCAGCATCTCAATACGTGATGCCGACATGGATACCACCGTCGAGCCCGACAAGGTAACGGTCGTAGTCAACAACGAGACTGGAGGAGAGAAACGCTATGAGGCGGTCGAGACCGGAGATTCTACCGGTGTCTTTAAACTCAGCATTGTTCTCGTAACGGGTGCCCCACAGGCGCCCAACCAGTTCCAAGTCGCCGAAGGCGGCACCATCACCGCTACCTACACCGACGAAGAAAATAACCGACCTGGTGTCGTTACCGAACGCGTCACGACGATCGAACACGCCGCCTTCGTTCAGCCCCGTTTTGTGATTGGACATGCCGAGGTGACCAAGCCGGAAAACCAGCTTGGCCTCCAACCACTCTATCACGGATTTCAAAGCATCTCCCAAGAACAAAGCCCTAACCCACGTAAGATAACAGAGCGCGTGCGACCACGCTGGGAGATCAAGCCGCGCTTCATCCCTGCGGGCAAGAGTCCCGAGGGCGGACTTAAAGCCATCCTGGGCCAGAGCCTTTATTTGGAACTCATAGCGCCCCAATACCTGCTCGGCACCAATTCGGAGGTCTCGGTCTATGCCCAAACCGAAAGCGGCCGCCGAGCCGCAAAGCTCCCCGCTGGCAGCGTCTTCGATATTAATACGCCGGGCACCGTCAAACTCACCGGCAGCGCGGGTAATAGCCTACCGGGCCTCCATAATTGGCGAACAGCAAATACCATCAACACCTACCGGAACCACTACCCGTGGAATCGATATCAAAAGCCGAAGAATGACCGTTTTCGGGTCGCGACGACCGTGATCCCTGGAATCACTCCCGAATACGGCGTGCTCAGCGAGGCCGAGATGGAAGAACTTGCCGAATCCCAACTCGACTCCCGCAGCGCCAAGGATATCCGGGTCGGGCAAAGTAATCTGGTGGCAAAACCGGGCGACACCATTTACTTCGGGTTCCGATACTTGGGGCCGGAGGGGCAGGAAAAATGGGAGACCGCCACAGCCAAGGTTGTGACTCACCCCGTCTTTGATATTATGGGCGAGGGCTACAGCAGTGAGATCGATAAAGCCTACGCCGGCGAACGTCTCTATCTTCGTGTCGTGGATATTGGGGCCGACGTCAGCGACGATATCGACAGCGTGCGCCTTCTTATGCAGGCCAAATCGGGCGCCAAACATTATGTTACCCTAGAGGAAAGCGGACCCCACACCGGAATCTTCAGCGATAGTATTCAGCTCAGCTACAGCAAAAATCCAGCTGAGCAAACTGGGGAACGTGACGTCAACCGCGAGGGCTTCCCCATTACCTACGGCGACACCGTGGCCGCCCGCTACACCGACGCCAACAAAGCGAGCACCGACACCAATTTCGTCACGATCAGCAAAGGGGCCGACGGCTCCATCGCTCCTTTCTCGAAGGTTTATGAGGACGAGGAAATCGCGATGCGCACGCAGTTCTCCCTCGCCGAAGCTTATCTCGAAATGGCAAAGCGCCTCCGTAAGCTCGGTCAGCCCGAAAAGGCCGACCAGAAATACAATAGTGCGAAAATGTTACTCGCCAAAGCCATGGACCAGTTTACCGATCCGGACACCCGCGCCCATGCGGAATATCTGCTCGGCACCTTAACCATGGAGGAAGCTGACGCCACCGAGGAGGCCGAACTACGCGAGACTCGTTTCAGGGCTGCGCTCTCCCGTTTCATGAAGGTCACCGGGAGCTACCCGCTGACCATTCACGCCTCGCGTGCCCAATACCGCATCGCCACCGTTTACGAAGAACTCGGCGAGCCGGACATCGCCGCTCAGGAATATGTTAAGCTGGCCTACAAGTATCCGGATTCTGAATACCTCGCCACTTCAATGGCCCGACTCGGCACCCACTTCCTGAAGAAGGCCGCCGCCTACGAGCAGGAAGCCAAACCGCTACTTGCCCGCGCCGAGACAGACAAGGATGCCGCCTATGAAGGCGAAGCCTTGCAGCAGCTCGCCGTCCGCGAATACCTCAAGACCGCCAGCATCTTCAGTCGCATGCAGGAACGCTTCCCCACCAATAAGCTCGCTGGCCCCGCCGGTCTACGTGCCGGGCAGGCCTACATGCGTGCCGACCGGAAGCGCGATGCCATCCAGACTTTCAGTCAACTTATCTACGAAGAAAGTTACGACGGACCCGAAGTGCGGGCTCAAGCTATGTATTGGATGGGCATGTGCTATCAGGACCTGCGCGAGGAAATGGCAGCCTACTCGCAGTTTAAGCGCCTGACCTACGATTTCCCTGAGAGCAAATGGGCCTCCTATGCACGTGCTCAACTCTCTCAAGAGCGCCTACTCGAACTCGAAAGCAAATTGGAGCTAGAAAGATTGGAGGCCGGCCAATGAACCACATCACGATGCGACCTTCCACCCCAGAGCGAGCCCAAAACTCGACCCGATTCCTGAGGCCACGCTGGTTCCTCTTCAGCCTCTCTTTGGCAACTTGCGCATTGAGCACACAACCCGCGTTGGCGGCTCCGTTGGATGACAACATTACTTCCTTCGAAGAACAGGCCCAAGCGGATGAGCAGGTCGTGATGCAGGTTTTGCAAGCCGGCTTAAAGGAGAATCGCTCCGCCCGAGCCTTCGCCGCAACCCGTGCTTGGATAACGGAGAACCCGGACAGTTCAGCCACCCTCACCTTCCACGCTGCACAAGTCGCAGAACGGGCCGGGCAATGGACGCAAGCCGTCAGCTTTTACCGCAAGCTTACTCAAAGCCCGGATGCCAATGCGGGGCAACTTTCCGCAGCGGTCCCGGCCGCTTACCGCCTACTTATAAATGACCTGAGGTCCGCCGAGACCGCGTATCTGATGATGCGCGAGGATGGCGGCCGCCTCCGTCAATACGGGGCCGCCAAAGGCTTCGATTTCTGGTTCCTCGATCAGGCTAGCCAGCGGGGCGACCTCGCCGCTATCGCCAACCGTCTGGCCGTCGTCCTGAATAGCGAGGATTCCATTGAGCCCTATCAGAGTTATTTCGATACCCTCTTCAAGGAGCTTGAAACTTACGAAAGCGGCAGCCAAGTCGTTTACCAAGCGCTCGACGAACTGGCCGCCGCCAAGCGCGCCACGCCCGCGATACAAACCCGCGTCAAATGGATTCAGGAAATCGAACCGCTCACCAAGTTGATGGCCGAGCATATCGAATCGCGAAAAGAAATCCCCGGCAGCCTGCTGGATCCTGCGCTCCTGGCAGCCGAACGACTCGTGTCAGCCCTGCCCTATGAAGGTTCACTAGCCGTTGCCAAGGGCTGGATGAACTTCGGGCACGGTGATACCCCCACTTTCCGCAAGTTCCTAGCACCCCGCCGCGAGGACAAGACTGCTCGCCTGCTCCAGGCCATGGCGAAGATGGAACCGGAACAGGTGCGGGATATTTTAAACTATACAGTGAATGTTGCCCGTGGACGCCGGGTTGGTGATTACATGTTCTCAGCTTTGGAAATGCGGGCTCTGGCGACACGCTTGCCCGATGTCTTTAACTCACTCCAGGCGCCGGGAGTGCCACTGGTTGACAACGAATTGACAGTAGAGATGGCCCAGCAAGTCGCTCCCTACCTTGCGCGCAATCCGGACCCCGAGGCCGCTGTCATTCGGCAAATAGCCAAGGGTAAGAAGAACTTCCCTGAGGCGGTCGACGCTTTGATGCAATCCGAAGCATGGCGCTTCGACGACATCAAACAAGCTGTCGATTTGATCTGGCAGGACGGGTCCTTCGAACGAGTAGGCGAAAAGGAGGCCCTACTCAAAAAGCATGCGGACTTCGGCCAGACCCACCAGAAACTCACGGCGCAGATCGCCAAAGCTGCCGGGGCCAAAGAACGCCTGGATGCCTTCAATAAACTTCGCGATGACCTGCTTTCTAAGGAGCCAAGCATTCCAGGCGCACTTTATCTCTGGCGACAATTGTTCGGAAACGCACCTGATGCAGATAAGAGCGTTATGTTCGAGCAACTTTTTTCCCAGCTTAACAGCGACACACTCAGCCTGCTAAATACCGCAGCATCCGAGGCGAGATTCGGTGGCCAACGTTATGCCCGCCTACATCTGGGTTCCTCGTTCAGCACCAATTGGCAGCGTTGGGGACGAGACCCGCTAATCAAGGCGCTACCGAATTTGGCTGACCAACTGGCCTCCATCCTCGGGGCTCAGATACAGGCCGGCACCCTCTCAAAACCTGTCTTCTCCGCCTGGCTCCACTGCGTGGATACAGCAGCTCCTGAGTCGCGCACATTTATGCGCCAACTGGCCAAGTCACCGGCTTATGCGAAACTCCCCTCGGCCTTCCATGATCTCGCAGCACATCCTGTAATATTTGGCAGAGCAGCTCTAACCCCTTCCACTGCGCCAAACCATCCAGCCATGGTCAGCCGCGAACTCCTTGAATTGGACGAGCAAGCAGAAACTGCACAGATTGAGAAGGCCTTCAAATCCGTCATCGACCGCGCCCGAAAGGCCGACCGGCCTGTCAGCATCATCGGCCTCAAGCCTGTTGCCAACCTCGAGGATTGGTCCGCAGTGACTCGTCAGAATGTCCTCGCCCTCTTCAAAGAACTGGCACCTATCGATGCGTATCCCAACCAGGAGGGCTACGAGCCCTTGATTCAACGCCTTGCCGAAAGATCCGTCGAAAATGACCAAATCCCGGAACTGGAAGCTTACGCCGCCGGACTCTGGAGGGCCGCCGCAGCCACGGACAACGGAAACATTTATTCAGGAGCCGCAGCCTTGGCGAAAAGTATCGAAGCTGCCATTGAGGCGAAACAATATTCAGTCGTCGTGACGCTTACTCGCTGCGCCCAAAAAGCAGCCGTCAGTCGTCAGCTCGCAGAATCAGGCCGTGAGAATATCAAGGAGTTTTGGGCCACTGTGGCGCAGGCTGCCGGTGCAGCGACGATAGAAATCGGCGCAATCGAAATTCCTGTCTCGGAAAACGACCCCACTTACCCGATCTACAAATCCAATACCGAATTCATCAAGGGGAACCTCGACTCGGCATGGATGCTTTTTGAGAAAAACGCGCAACAGCTCCCAGAAGTGCTCCGCCAGCTCTCCCCGCAATACGGCCTCTGGCTGCTCGAACGATATATCGCAGAGGATGCCACCGATGCGGCCGAGGAACTGGTCAAGGAACTGACAATCTGGTCGCGCCAGCAGGACGGGATCTTCAGCACCGAGCAGGAAGCCGAGCTGCGTATCTCCTACGCCGAACTCGCCTTCCTCAAGGGAGCCCTGCCTACGGCCCGTGCCCTCTATCGTAGGATCGCCGATGCCGCGGAATACCAAGGCACTGAACTTCACCTGCGGGCTGCGCTAGGATCCGTGCAGGTGGACCGCGCCTCAAAGAACTTTTCCGCTGCCTTGGATGAATTGGAAAAACTGATGCGACTCCAAAACCCGGCCTTCCGCCTGCGGGTGCGCTACGCCCGCGCCGAGGTGTTGATGGATCAGGAGAACTACGCCGACGCGCTCGATGAAGTCGAAGCCGTGCTTCGCAGCCAGCCTAAGCACCCGGACGCCCTCATTCTTAGGGGAAAGATTCACTTTAAGGTGCGCAAGCTCGTCGAGGCCAGCGAAATTGAGCTCGGGCCATCGCAGACTGAGACCGTTCTTGTGCCCGGCGAATCACTCAAAATCAATCTTCGCGACCCCTCCCTGCAAGTCTCCGGCCTCGGTGCCGACATTGAAGTCGAGATACGCGCCAAGTCGGGAGACGTGGAGCGCTTACTCCTCTATCAACTCGGCGACAGTAAAGAGAAATTCCGCGCGGAAATCCCGACCGCTCTGGGCGCACCACGCAAGAATGACAAGGTCCTGCAAATTCTAGGTGATGACGAAATTCGCTTCGGCTATTCCAAACGCTTCCGCGAACGTATGGATGATCTTCCACCAGACCCGGATACCGTCATCACGGTTGCTTCGGATGCCTACATGGCGCTGAGTGCCGGTGCCTTCCCTCCCCGAAAGGGCGAACGCCGGCTCAATATCGAAGAGCTGGGGTTAAGCACTGCACAAGCCAGACTCGGCACCCGCACCGTGCGACCAGGTAACCCGATTTATCTGCGCATCATCGACAGCGACCGCAGCCAGACCGCCGACATTGATACGCTGCTTGTCGACTTCACCACCAGCAGCGGCGACACTATTAATAAATTCAGCGTCAAAGAAACGAAACCCTTCAGTGGTGAGTTTGAAGCCGTCATCCCGACGGCCCCGGCTCAGGCGATTGCCTTTGCTTCAGACAGTGCTCCCGGCACCGACCCGAACATGGCCATCAGCTCAGAGGATTATCCCGGATGGCAGGGGCAGGTCAAAGACAACGATATCGCCCGCAGCTTCGGCGTTGATCTCAATGACAATGTCGGCCTCTTTTCGATGGACATCGTAACCGGGGCCGAAACGCAATCACTCTCCCACTTCGTCCTACAGACTTCGCTCAACGGAAAAGACTGGAAAACACAGGCTCGCTTCCCCGAGAACCCAGCCCCGTGGAACGGGAGCGGGCAGTTGACCTCCATCCCGACTTATCGAAACGGAGAGATTCCCGTCAGCACACCCGAAAGCTACGCACTGCCCGAGGACTGGCACGAAGCCATGGAACTCGGTTCCGCCAGCCCCGACGTCACCTACCTGGAGGCCTATGTTGAAAAACTGAACCAGAAGGACCTCCCGGTCTGCAGCACCGGCCATCCCAACTATACTGGTCTCTTCCGCTACCGGGTCATGTTCTATCAGCCCGCTGCCGCCATCCGCACCTTCCAACTCAGCGGCCTCCCGGGCAAGGATAAGAACGGCAAGATCCAGACCATCTTCCTGCTCGACGGCGAACCAGCTGCTAAAGACAGCGAATCCCACCTCACCATTCAAAGAGAACTCAAGCCCGGTCTGCACACACTCGAATTCTGGAGCCACATCGGCCGGAACATTTTCACCAAGGCCACGCCACAAATCCTCTGTGACGAAGCAGGCAAAGAGGCACTCGTTCCCTGCCCGCCGGAAATGTTCGATCCGGCAAGCATGCCCGAAGCAATTCGTGCGCAGTTGCCGCAACCGGCCAATATTGAGGAAGTGGATAATACACTTCGCGTGCAGTTTGGCGATTACACTCAGGCCCGCATGGTTCAACTTTCGATTCATGGTTTCAAAGGTGTGGCTCCAAAAATCCAGAAACTCATACTCAGAGACCGGACAGGTGCAGCGGTTCTGCCTGTTAAGCAGGACTACCAGGAATTGCGCAAAAACCAACAACTTGAAGTGCTTCCAGGCGACAGCATCATCGCTCGCTACGTCGACCCGGTCACTGCGACGCCTAATCGCAACCGTCAACAGAAGTCGCTCGGCGTAGCCTTTAACACCGGTAGCATCACCGCTTCATTCCTTAACTACGAGCTCAACAAAGAAGGCGAGCGGGAACTCGTCCTTGAGCCAATCCGCCGATTCCGACTCGACGATGCGATCGCCATTGCCATCGATGATGCCGACCTCGACAGTAGCGACCAACGCGACGTAGTCGAGTTCACCGTCCGATCGAGTAGCGGCAGTGAGGCCATACTTAAGGCACTGGAAACAGAGGAACACAGCGGACAGTTTATGGGACGCGTTTTCCCAGTAGAAGGCGAGCCTGAGCGTTCCTCGGAAATCCAAATCACACCGGGCGGCACCCTCACCGCAATTTATCGTGATACTGAAAACCTCGATCCGGGCATCCCTACCGACCGCGAGGTCACCATCAGCCACGCCCAATACGTGCAACCGGCTCTGGATGCCTACGCCGTCAGCAGCGAGCGCATTGAACAGAGCGATACACCGGCCGATGACCAGTCCCGCAAGCCAACCAGTTCCCGCAGCTCCGGGCCTGAAACTATCCGCGAGCACCGCTCACTCAGCTACCGGCACGTGTCGAACGATTCTGTCGAAAACGTTGAGTTAACCGGACTTATCGGTGCAGATATCTGCTTCGACATTATCGCCCCTCACCTGGCTCTAGCGCAGAGCAGCGAGATTAACGCCTACGTGCAGACCGAAGCGGCCCGCCGCCAAGCCAATATCCCCGAGGGCAAATTCGACCTCACTGTTCCCGGGACACTAAAGCTCACCGGCGGCCTCAAGCGCACTAGTTCCGAGGTACCTGCCGGATACCGTTTGCAGCAAAAACCGCTGGCCCCCACCCAGTCGCCGCCGCTGGAGGAAGGACGCTTCGCATTCACCCTGCCGCTTGTTCTGGGCGACCCGCCCACCCGCAGCTTCGCCACCAAGTCAGCCGAGGAACTTCCCTCCTCCGCCATACCCGAGGGCCTAGCAGTCAAAGCCGGTGACATTGTCCACGTCGCCTACCCTTGGCAGGATACGGGGAAGAACGTCCAATGGCGCTACCTGAGCTACGAAGTCACGGCCGATGCCATGCTCGATGTGATGCAAAGTGGCTACCAGGAAACACTAAACAACGCCTATGTCGGCGAGAAAGTGCATCTCCGCATCATCGCGCCGGGGCTCGACCAAAACACGGGCCGCGATAAAACCGAAGTCTCTCTCAGCGGCAGCAGCGGTGCAGCCACTTCTTATGAGTTACAGGAGACCGAGCCGCATTCAGGTATTTTCAAATCCACCTTCACCATCAGCTACGCCGACGAGATAATCCCCGAGCAACTTCCTCCGGTCGCCCTGAATGGTTTCCCGGTTCGATATGGCGATAGCATCACCGTTAACTACCTGGATCAGTCACATGAGGTCGCAGTGAAGAAGGGCGCGGACGGTTTGATCGAGCCCTTTAGCAAACGATTCACCGGCGATGAAATGGCGGTCCGCACCAGCTTTGTTTTGGCCGAGTGCTTTTTTGAACTGGCGAAGAAGCACCGCGAAATGGGCCAGGAGAGCCTCGCCCGCCGCGAAATCGGTCAGGCCCGCAAGCTCCTTTCCGAAGCGCTCGCCACTCACCAGGATGAAGAAATGAAGGCGCATGCCGAATACCTGCTGGGTAATCTCGCCCAGGAGTTTGCCGACCTCGCCAATAACGCAGAATCCCGGTTGCCAATGTATCAGGATGCCCTCGCCCGCTTCTCTAAAATTCCGCTGGATTATCCCGAGAGCGAGTTTGCGCCAAAGGCTCAGTTTAAAACCGCGCTCGTCTATGAAAAGATGAACGAAATCGAGAACGCCGTCGAAGAATACGTGAAGCTCGCTTATAAATATCCGGACAACGAATTGATTTCGACCGTGATGGCCCGCCTCGGGGGCTACTTCCAGAAGAAGGGCCAGCACTACAAGAAGCAGGCCGACCCGCTGCGCGAAAAGACCGACGACACATCCGTAGCCGAAGTCCTGCGCCTCGACGAACTAAGCTACCCGGAGTTCCTCAACGCCGCCATGGTCTTTTCCAAACTACAGGAGCGCTTCCCTGATGACCCGCTGGCAGGCATGGCAGGACTGCGCGCGGCCCAAAACCTCATGCGGGCTCACCAGTATCAAAAGGCCATCGCACAATTCGCCACCGTCATCGATGATGAAAACTACGATGATTCCAGTGTTCGCGCGCAGGGCGTCTATTGGTCCGGCCTCTGCTATGAACGCCTCTACGCACAAACGAGTGAAAGTAACTGGAAAACCCGCGGCCAGACGATCAACGCAGCCTATCAGTTGTATCGAAGAGTGACCTTCGACTTCCCAGACAGCAAGTGGGCCAAGTATTCCCGAGGACGTTTGGCCGACCCGCTCTTCGCCGACATCATAAGTAAAGAAAAACTCCAGCGTGAACGCATGATTGAAGCACTGGAGGAAAATGCTAAAAACCGCCGTTAAACAGGCTACCAAGCACGATTTATGCTCCAACCCATATTTTGAACGAACGCGAACAACTCTTACTTGAAAGCGAAGCCGGCAGCTCCGAGCCTCGCCTTAAGTTGTGCACCGACACCCGAATCGATGTCGGCCTCTGGTGGCGCAAGCGTCCACTCTGGCTCTGCGTGCTCGAAGATGAAATCCTGATCCTGGCCGTGGGCCGCCGCCGTTACAGTGAGCGGGTTTCCATCGCCGATTGCCAGAACTCCCACTACAATCCAACCAGCGGGGAACTTGTCATCGAACCCTCTGATACATTCCGTTTTCCGCGACTGAAAATGCCAAGTTCTCAGGCACTCAACGTCCTTAAATTTCTCAAACACAACTCAACTCCCAACACTACAACTCCATGATCGAACACATCATCAACGGTAAAATTATGATGGTGCCACTGCTCATCTGCAGTCTCATCAGCCTCGCCGTGATCTACGACCGGTGGTTCGCTTTCCGCGAAAACCGCAAGATAGACACACGCTCTCTCCGGGCCAAGGTCCTCGAACAACTGCGTAAGGACGAAATCGATACCGCCATCGAGGAGTGCGTCGCAGCCAATGGCCCGATCGCCTCCGTCATGCTCGCAGGACTTCGCTCCTACCAGCAGCTTAAGGGCCGGAATGAAAGTTCCGAGACCATGCGTATGGTCGTAGGCCAGGTGATGGACGACTACAGCGCCCAAGCGATGAGCGTGGTGAACAAACGGCTCGATGTGCTCAGCACGATTGCCACGGTCGCACCTCTCCTGGGAATGACTGGAACAGTCACCGGTATGATCGCCTCCTTCGCCGGTCTGGCGGATGCCGGGAGCATGGGGGGCGAGGGCAGCAGTGCCGTCGCGACCGGTATCTCCGAAGCCATGATTACCACCGCTGCCGGACTCATTATCGCAGTGTTCGCCGTCATCCCCCACAGTGCGTTCAACCGCTGGAGCGATGATATCGAACTCGAGATGGAGGAAGCCAACAGTGAGTTGGTCGAATTCATTCTGACGCATCACTGATGCCGATTGATCCGACCGATCCGACTGATCGGACTGATCGGACTGATCCTAAAAACCAAAAAAAATGAAACGAAAAGGCAGAGAAAAGAAGCGCCGCGAGGGAGACATCCCGACCGGCTCGTTCTCGGATATCGCTTTCCTGTTGATCATTTTCTTTCTGGTCGCCACCACCCTGACCAAGGTGAAAACTATCACGGCGGACCTACCCTCCGGCGAAAAGTCTGCGCAAACCCAGTCAGAGAAAACACCTATCGTGAATCTTCGCGGGGCGGAGGTTTTTCTTAACGACAAGAAGGTTACCTTGGAGGGACTCGACGACCGCCTCGCAGCACTTGAACTGGCGGACAAGGAACCCGGTGACCGTGTCATCATGCTCGAATCGGCCAATGGAACACCTTACGAAAGCTACTTTCAGGCGCTAGCCACCATCAGTGCCAACGACGGCGTAGTCGCAATTGTGGAGGGCGAAGAATAAGCATGAAAAAACGTAACCAACGTAAGAAGAGAAAACCGATCCCCGTACCGATTGCGAGCATGGGTGATATTGCCTTTCTCTTGATCATCTTCTTCCTCGTTTGCAGTGAGATCTCCCGTGACAACAGCAACGTGCAGGTGCAGCTCCCCTACTCCGAATACGTTGAGAAGAACGAAGCGCGTATCGCTGCCCGTGTCGCAGTTGATGCCAGCGGCGAAATCTATCTGGACGGATACAACGTTACGACGGCCAAAGATGTAGAATGGGGCGTACGCGCCATTCTAGCCAAGACCATTTCCGACGACCAACGACACGTGCAATTCAAGTGCGATGCAAACCTCCCTAAAGAACAATTTGAACCGGTCCTCAAGGCCATCGCCGAAGCAGGCGGCATCATCGATGCCGTAGGCGAGAAAAATGAATAACACTCACCACCCGAATCATGGATAAGACCAACGATACCACTCCTGATGATCTCATGCACCACTTCCGTGGCCGCAGCCTGAAATCGATTATCATTTTCACCATTATAGTGCACTTCGTCATCATCGGCGGCACCAGCCTGCCCTATGCGGTCCGGACCTTTACCGGCCCAGACACCGAAAAAATGAGCGATGAAGAGCGAACCGAACTTGCGATCAAGGAAGCGAAATCCAGCCTCCAGCGGATCGCCGATCAATACGGCATACGGCCCAAGGAACTGAGTGAGCAACTCAACGGCAAACGCCGCGCTGCAGCCGCCACCGAGGAAACGGCCCCCGGCACCTCTGCTGCCGAACCGGAGACGGCAAGTTCCGAAGCATCTGCCGAGCCGGAAGACGAAAAATCCGAGATTGAAAAACAATTGGAGGTCGCTGTGCCCGGCCCCGACCTGCCTTCGGTCGAGGAAGCGGTCAACCTCTTCGAGTAAGCTCCGATTGCGCTCTTCTTGATGCCTCGCCGCTCGCCAACATCCTTACCTGGGATCGGGATTGATCAAATCCCGACTGCGCCTTCTCTGCGGAAGGCTCGGGTTATTGGCGTGGCCACACTGGCATTGGCCTTCCTCGCTTTTCCGGTTTGGCTGAATGGGGCCGAGACACTTCGCGCCTTTCTGGCGAACAAGGCGGATCTGGCCATTCTATGGCAAAAGCTGCACATCGAAAACCTACTCCTGCTCAGCTTTCAACTAATCGGTGTGGTGGGCCTGTTTTGCGCGGTCTCAGGCACTGTCTCGCTCGTCATTCGCCAGCCCATTGCCAAACATCTGCTGAAGCTCTCGCTGGCAGCGGTGCTTCTGAGCATGGGCTTTTATATCTGGGTGGCGTGGCAGGCAGCCTTCGCGATTTCGGGAAGCGAAATTGAAATCAATGACCTCGGGACGGATTCAGTCTCTGTCTTCAAGTTCTGGTGGCAACTGGCCGGTCCGGCAGTGGGTATCGGCATCTATGTCTTTTGGCTGCAACTCATGTTGCGCAGTCGCTCGGTGCACGCAGTTTTCACCGGTCAGGAAGGGCGGGAGATGGCTGGCGACCAAGTGCTGGAAAACCTCCGTAACCATGGCCGTGATCCGCGCCACCGTCGAAGCCTCTACTGGAGTATCTTCACACACTTCTTTTTTATCATAATGCTACCCTGGTTGCTCGGACTCTTTGGACGGGTCGAACCTTATAAGGTGCCGAAAGGCAGTGGCAACCCGGTCGTCGCCATGGTCAAGATGGTGAAGCCTGAGAAGAAAAAGAAAAAGACCCTCAGTCTGCGGCCGAACTCGGCCATCATCTTCGACCAACCCGATTTGGACAACACCGAGGTGGACCAGATTATGGAGCAACAGACCCAACTCACCTACACGGCTTCCAATGCCGCCAAAGCCGGCAATATCGGCAAAGGCGGTGGAGACGAAGGTGGATGGCCAGAGGGCATGGATGACTATAAGATCCGCTTCATCCGCCTTGAGCACAGCGGCAGGGGCTGGGACGACGGCATGAACCAAACCAACGCCGATGTGAATTTCCTCCGCGCCTTCGCCCAGGCGACTGGATTTAAAAAAATCGCCAATAAGGGAGAGAGCCACTCTATCGCCCTGCTGCGCAAATATCCGGACGACGGCTTCCCGCCCTTCGTTTATTTGACCGGCGACAGCATGGGGCGTGTCAGCAGCGCCGACGCCAAGACCCTCCGCGAATATTGCCTGAAGGGCGGGATGCTGATTGGCGACGCCGGTAGCCCCGGCTTCCACCGCTCCTTCCTCCACCTCATGCGTCAGGTCTTTCCTGATAAGCCGCTCATCGACATCGCCGACGATGACATGATCTATCAACTCCCTTACGCTTTTCCGAATGGCGCACCGGCCTTCTGGGCCCACGGTGGCAACCGGGCACTGGGCATTAAACATGAAGGCCGCTGGGCCGTCTTCTACCACCCGGGCGATATGAACGATGCGTGGAAGAATCAGGAGTGGAGCAAGGTGACGCCGGAGATGCGCGACGCCGCCATGAATCTGGGCGTCAATCTCATTTACTACGCCTTCAATCAATGGGACGACGCCGTCTCAAAAGCGAAGAAGAACAACGACTAACCTGATTAAGACGTGAACTGGCAAATTATAGGACCGATTGGCTATCTCAGCATATTTCTGAGTCTGGCCGCGCTGGCTTCGTGGCTCCTTTACTGGGTCAAGCCGAAGCGTAGGCTGGCCAATGTCGGGCTTGTTTTGGCCCTGGCAGCCTACTTCTGCGCTCAGATTCACTCCGACCGATACGTCAGTCGGGTGGAGGTCGATCCTGCCGCCAAGCTTGCCGCCATGAATGCGGAGAAAAAAGCGAAGGAACAGGCACTGATCAACAGCCGCAGTGACGAGGTCGCGCAAATCCGTTTTGCCGAGGATGGCCAGGATGAATTCCTCGATACTGCCGGCATGGATGAGACGGACCTTAAATATCTCAAAGCCATCTCCGAGAGCGATGAACCGGAGTGGAAAAAGAACAAGAAGGCACGCGGCAGTTCGGCTGGAGAAGACGACAGTCTCGAAAGCTTGATCGGCGGAGAAGAAGGTAGTGAGGGTGCTGATGTGACCGAACTGGAGGCCGAGGAGAAAGCCGAACCAATTCTTCTGGAGGAAGCTGCGGTCGTCCTCTCCAACAAGCTCGACCTCTGGAACCTCAAGCTGACTGATATACTGCTTTGGATCGCCCTCGCAATACTGATCGCCGACTACCTGCGGCGCGCCAATCTTTACCGTGAAGCCTCTGTTCCGATTCCGCTGCCGAGTGCCTACCTGAATATCTTCAACCAACTGCCTGTGGCCCAAACCCGCCCACAGGACCCCCGGCGCCCTATCATAGATGAGTTGAAATGGCTGACCCGAAGAGGTGATTCTTTTATTTATTTCACCGACCGCGCAGACCGCACCACCGACGCCGTTCAATCGTTGGCCACCCTTAGAGGCTGGCCCTATCGTCTGGACCTGCTGTCAGTTAATCAGGATTCATCCTTCAGTGATGAATTTATCTTCGAAGCACTCTGGTATAGTCGAAACTCATTCGTCGTCGATTCTCCGACTGTGGCCAATCAACTGTTGGAAGACTTTATTGACCGGTTGAAAAAACGCAGGGAGACCAAGGCAAAAACGGCGCAAGCCGTCCACCTCGTCTGGGATATGGAAACACCGATTCCTGAAGCTACACTGGAACGTTTCCGTAAATATGCGGAACCTGCCGGCTATTCCCTTTTTCTCAATCCAAACAATTTATCATGATACCCCGTAAAGTCCTTCTCAAAAGCCTCGTCATCCTCAGCATGCTCGGCATGGTCGGTGGCAGCCTAAAGGCCGACGAACGCACCCACTCGCCGGAGCAAATGGAAGCTCTGGCCAAGAGCGGTAATATAATCGCAGAGCTTCCTGCCAAGCTGCGTAACCTGCCCGACCTCACGAAGGGCGACCCGCGACCCGTATATACAAAGAAACCACCCACGACTTGGACACTTGGACCGACGGGTGTCGTCGGCCTCATGATAGGAAAATTCGAAGGCTATCAATTTGCTGTCGACGGTGCGCTCAGAGGCTCGCCGGCGGAGGGAAAGATCTTCGAGGGGGATGTCGTCACCGGCGTCAACGGACAGAAATTCCAACGCGGCGGGCATCTCGGTGTTCTGATTGGAAACGCCATTATCGAGGCGGAAAAGAAGGCGAATGCAGGCAAAATTACTTTCTCGGTTTGGCGCGACCAAAACTACTTTAAGCGAAAGGGTAGCGGCAAAATCACCGGAATCGATATCGATACCCTCTTTGAAGAGGCCCGCGGTGACAACTCGCTCTACGAATGGAAGAACGAGGAGCAAAGAGAGCAGGAAGTGCGCAACATGGGCTATGACGAGTTTCCCATCGAAGGCGTGGAGCTGAAAGTCGAACTCACCCTGCGCACCTTCCCCGAATATAGCGACACCGCTCCCTACGATTGCCCCAAGACCCTGGCTATCCTCGAGGATGCCTACAACGTTATGGAGCAAAAATTTATCGCTGATCCGAACGATCGGCGCAGTGGCCGGGGCGGCATCATCGAGGCGATAGCACTCCTCGCTTCCGGACAACCGGAGCATCGCAAGCTCGTCCACGACTGGGTACGCAGCGAGCATTCGCCCTGGCGCCCACCAAGCCAACCAGCGGGTGAAATGTTCAAGCCCGGCTACCGCGGCCACAAGGGTTATCAGAGCTGGAATCATGGCTTCAGCGGACTCTACTGTGCGCTCTACTACGAGGCGACCGGTGACGACTATGTGCTGCCCGCTCTAAGGAAGTATGCGGTTGATGCCGCACTCGGACAAAGCGCCCTTGGCACCTGGGGCCACACATTCGCCTACCCTTCTTTTAACGGCGGCGAGTTTAACCGCATGAATCCCGGCTACGGCGCACTTAACGCCGCTGGAAACCGCTGCTTCTTCCTCATTACTTTAGCTCAAAAACTTGGAATCGAACACCCGTCCATCAAGCTGGCTATCGAACGGGCCCACCGTTTCTTCGGCTCCTACGTTGATCAGGGCTGCATCCCCTACGGCGACCATGGGGCCTACGGTTCAGACGATTCAAACGGCAAAAACACCGGAATAGCCTACTCCATGAAACTACTTGGCGACGAATACGGTGCCAAATACTTTTCCATGATGTCGAGCCATTGCTCCTTCCGCCGAAGCGGCGGCCATGGGCACGACTACCACGGGAACTGGTCCTACTGGGCGGCCAATCTCTGCGGCCCCGAAGTCCGCACCCTCGGCGAGCGCAATCTGCGCTGGCGCCGCACCCTCTGCCGGATGTTTGACGGTCGTTTCGTTTACCACTCACCCACTACACAACAATACGGCGCCCTGCGCGACCCCACCGCCACCGAGGTATTGACCCACTCAGTCATCTTCAAACAAACCCTCATCACCGGCAAGAACCCCAACCCGGCCCTCTACCCCAATGAGCGGGAACTGCAGCAACTCCTGAACTCGGCTCAGGGAATGTTCAAAGACCCCTGGCTCAAAGCCAAGGTCGATGGACCGTTGCTGAAGCGTGACACCACTGCCTTACTGGAAGACCTTGATATCTTCTATCCCAAGGCCCGCCAAAACATTGGCAAGGAACTGGGTAAGCGCTTTAAAGCTGGCGAAAAAGATATTCCGGAAAAACTCATGGAGCTACTCAAGCACGACAATGCCCGCTACCGCGACGGTGCGGTCCGCGCGCTCGGAGCCTGCGGTGAAGATGTTCTCCTCTCTAATCTCACCAAAATCATTCCCCTACTCAGCGACCCGCAGGATTTTGTCCGGGTTAGCACTATGCAGGTCATCAACAGCTGCGACCCGCCCAGGGAAGCTCAACTCGCCAGCATCGAGGCCACCATCGCCCCGATCAATGCGGTGGCTCCCAACAGTGTGCGCAATGCCGCCATGAATTTATTTGCTAAAGATATTCCTCTGGCCAACGAACCCTTTGAGGCTGGCTTCGATGAGGGCAAAGTCTACCAGGCACTGGAAAGCCTTATTCTGCTCGACCCCGCCCGGCACAGCGATCTGTTAAATCATGCCAGCGAAACCTGGAGCAAGGAAACCATCGTCCGCCTAGCTGGGCCCCTGGCCTTCGCTGCGGAGGAAGAACAAATCGGCGACCAGATGTTTGCCAACCGCTCCGGCCCGGCCCAGGAAGTGCTCGGCAAGTTCGGCTACAAGGAAGCCACCCATGCCACTGCACACCGGCTCCGCAAACAAGCCGCAATTCCAAGGCACCTGCGGCCTTACGTCGGCTTCAAGCGACCGCTCATGGATGCGGATACGGTGAAGAATAACCCCGAGGCCTTTATCGAATTTATTGCCGACATGGAGACTGTCCTCACCGACGACCCAAATGCCATAGTCGTAGACAAAATGGTCAGACCACCCGTCACCACTTCCATTCAGGAACTCTACAAAGCGGTCAAAAAGTCCGGCGAAAAAGCAGCCAATATGCCGAGCATCGCCACCGATGTGAAGCGCCGCTTCCAACAAGAACTAGACGTTGCGGGCAGTGCCGGCGCCCAGATCAAATTATGCCGCCAGGAACTACGCAACATCGACCGCAAGACCACCTTCCGCAAACTGGCCGCCATGGATGTGCTGGTCGAACTGCTCGGCCCTGATGCCATTGAGGAACTGGTGCCCTACCTTAACCATGCTGAAATGCGCCTCCGCCTGCACAGCCGCGAACTCACGGCCAATCTGATCCGCTTGGGCGGCGGCCCACTACTGGAGTTGGCCATGACTTCCGAGCACATGACCGGCATACTTTACGCCTATGGACTGAGCGGGGACACCTCCGGTGTGCCCATCGCACGTAAGGCCCTCACCCACGAGCGAGCCGAGGTGCGACGCGCTGCCCTTGAGACACTCGCTGAGCTAGAGAAAGATAAGGCCGTCGACCGCATCTTTACCCACCTCGCCTCGGCCACCGAAGCGGAGGACCGCACCGGTTGTGAAAATGCCCTGCTCGCGATCGCCCGGGACCCCGCCGCTATGGCAGCCATCCGCAAAGGTGCTGCCAAAATCGCCGATACCGAACTGCCGGAGATTCGGGCGTCCTCTTATTACCTGCTCTCCCGACTCGGCGACGATGCCTCCATCGAACTCCTGCGCAAGATCGGCCGGACCGACAGCCTCAGTGAGTTAACGCTTCTCGCCGAGGCCCTCTCCTACTCACCCAACCGCAAGGCGGACCAGTTGATGCTCGACCTCGCCGCGACCGATAAGAAGAGCGCCGAAATTGTCGGAACACACTCCGTCCGCCGACTCGTGCTGGGGCCGAAGGGCTTTGGCGACCTGACCGACAGCGAGCGCATGAATTTTGCCGAGCCGATGTTGAAGCTCAACATGAACCGCCACCTGATCCAGTTCCTCAGCAATGTGCACCACGCCCGCGCACTCCGCACCCTGATGGATTGCCTCGAGCGCGGCTTCAGCGGGGCTGCCGAAAGCCTGATTACCAATGCCGAGCGCTCCGACGGCTACAATGCCAAGGATTCCAAAATCGCTGCTCAGGCCCTCGAAGATATCATCGAATACATCGAAGTCACCCAGCTACGGGGTGGTGTTGAAGGTAAAGACTATCGCGAATACCCTAAATGGAAGGCCCTGCAGGCCCGCGCCGGTAAAGTCCTCCTTGAAGTCCATCAGCCCGAAGCCGAACCCATCCCCACCTTCGACTCGCTAGATTTCGATATCTAAATTTTTCCACAACCTTCCCATAGCAGGATTCGAAGAGATGCAAGGCTGAGAGTGTAGTTTCATCAACTGGTTTCCTTCGTCTAAAACCGCCCAAAGCCAACCGTTTTTTAACGCTTCAGCTCATTCCTGTGGGATGCCTGGAAATATTTCCATAACATGACCATCAAATACGTCCTAGCCTTCCTGCTTTGTGCCTTGCCCGCAATCGCCGCCGAATACCACGTCTCGGTGGATGGCAACGACGCCAATACTGGCACGCAGGTGGCCCCTTTCCGGAGTATCCAGCATGCAGCCGAACAGGCTCAACCGGGTGATGTCATCACGGTTCATGAAGGGATCTACCGCGAGCGGATCAATCCACCAACAGGCGGCCATTCGGATGCAGAGCGAATTGTTTTCCAGGCTGCGCCGGACGCGGAGGTTGTGATCAAGGGTTCGGAGGTCATTGAGGGCTGGTATCCGACGGGGAACGATACTTGGAAGACGATCATCCCCAATGAGTTCTTTGGCGATTTCAACCCTTATAAAACTCGCGTGCGGGGCGACTGGTTTCGCCCACTGCCTCATGATGCCAAACGCCGTTACCACGTCGGCACGGTCTACCTCGATGGCCACTGGCTGAAGGAAGCCGCCTCTCTCGAAGACGTGCTGGCATCGGCGACCGACGACACCCTCTGGTTCGGCGAGGTCGATGAAAAGCACACCACCCTTCACGCCCAGTTCAAAGGAATCGACCCGAACGAGCACACCATCGAAATCAATGTGCGCGAAGCCGTTTTTTACCCGGAGGTCACCGGCATTAACTATATCACGGTGCGGGGCTTCACGATGGAGCATGCGGCACCGAATTGGGCCCCGCCCACTGCTGAGCAGGTCGGACTCATCGGCACGCACTGGTCAAAGGGCTGGATTATCGAAGACAATGTCATCCGCTACTCGATCTGCACCGGTATCACCCTCGGCAAGCATGGGGACGAATACGACAACAAGTCCGCCTGGTCAGCCGAGGGCTACGTTGAGACGATCAAACGCGGTCTGAAACGCGGCTGGTCAAAGGAAAACATCGGTTCCCACGTCGTGCGCAATAACCACATTTCCTACTGTGAGCAGGCCGGCATCGTCGGCTCCATGGGTGCGGCCTTCAGCACCATAAGCGGGAACGTGATCCACGACATCAACATGCGCCGCATGTTCAGCGGGGCCGAAATGGCCGGCATCAAGTTTCACGGAGCCGTCGACAGCCTGATCGCCCACAACCACATCTACCGCTGCGACGGCTTTGGCGGCATCTGGCTGGACTGGATGACCCAGGGCACCCGGGTCACCGGCAACCTGCTGCATGATAACACCCACAGCGGAAAAAAGAGTCAGGATCTCTTCGTGGAGGTCAACCACGGGCCCTTTCTCATCGATAACAATATTTTTCTTTCGGAGAAGACCCTGCTCGACCAGTCGACCGGTGCGGCCTACGTGCACAATATTTTCGCTGGACGCATTCCCAAAGTGGTGCCGCAGAGTCGCGAGACACCCTACCTCAAAGCCCATTCCACCGAGATCGCCGGCTTGAGCGACACCCCAGGTGGCGACAGTCGTTTTATCAATAACCTATTCCTGAACGGGCACGACTTGAGCCCTTACGACGAGTTCGAAAACATGACGATGCAAGGCAACCGCTTCCTCGACACAGAAGTCAAACTGCGCCTCAAAGATGGTAACGCCGTGCTGGAATTCGGCCCCGGTCTGAACAGTCCCGATACTGTAAAACGACGGCTGGTTATAAGCGAAGACCTCGGTAAAACCATCATTGCAGGACTTCCCTTCAAAGCGCCGGACGGCACCCGCTTTACCATTGACCACGACTACTTCGGCCAACCCCGCAAGACCGAGAGCCCTGCCGCCGGCCCCTTTGGTGCTCACCATGACACCGCAGCTAATCTTAAAGTCTGGCCGAAACCTGATGGCATCTCTAGTATTCTCTCAAATTAGATCAAAAGGAAATGTTTGAACTCCAACCCGGACCAACCCGCCGATTATCAAAAACCACAACTTAGGTAATTTTCAGATGTTCAAATCAAGGCATTCTCTCAGATCCCGCATCCTGCTCATACTTCCCATATTCATCGGCGCAGCGCTCCACGGTGAACACGCGATCCGCAACGTGGTGCTCATCCATGTGGATGACCTCGGCTGGAGGGATCTCGGCTGCATGGGCAGCCCCGTCTATGAGACACCGCACATCGACCGACTGGCGAAGGAAGGTATGCTCTTCACCAACGCCTACGCCGCAGCGGCGCTCTGCACGCCCGCCCGCGCCGGTATCTTGACCGGCGCACAACCCACCCGCCACGGCATCTACACGGTGGTGAAGAACCGCGGCACACCCGAGTTGGGCAAAGTGATCCCGCTCAAAAACCAGCACTATTTTCCGAAAGGTTACCCGACCATTGCCAATGTCCTGACCGAAGCCGGGATTCGCAACAGCTCGGTTGGCAAGTGGCATTTGTCGACCAACCCTCTGGACCACGGATTCGAGGAGCAGGCCCACGGGGGCTACAGCGGCATGCCGATGAATTACTTCGCCCCCTTCGATTTGCCCTACCTGCCGAAAGATGTCGAGGACGGCAAATTCCTCGCGGAATGTCTCCGAGAGGCGGGCGTCACCTTCCTTGAGGCGAACCGGGATAAGCCCTTCTTCCTCTATTTTTCCACCTACCTGCCGCACGATCGCTACACCAACGAATTCGATCCAAATCCGCTTCAGGCACCTCAGGAAACGGTCGGAAAATACCGGCGAAAACTTCAGGAGATGAGGCGGGCCAAGCAGGATCATGGCGGTCACAACAATCCCTTCTATGCGGCCATGATCGAGGAGACCGACAATTCAGTGGGCGTGATCCTCGACAAGCTCGAGGATCTGGAGCTCGACCGGAATACCCTCGTCATCTTCATTTCCGACAACGGGGGACAGATCGAATACACCAGCAATCTGCCTCTGCGTGGGGAGAAAAACTCGCTTTACGAAGCCGGAATCCGCGTGCCCTTGATCGTCCGCATGCCCGGCAAGGTGGCACCCGGCACGATCAACCACGAACCGGTGACCGGCTTCGACATCTACCCCACCCTCTGCACGATTTTTGAGGTCGAACCGCTGGAGCCGGACGAAGTGGACGGCATGGATCTGAGCAAGGTGCTTTTCGAAGGCGGAAGCCTCGGCGAGCGAAACCTCCTCTGGAATTACCCCAGCCACTGGTGGCCGCTCAAGGAGAAGGGGCCGCGCTCCGCCCTGCGCCGCGGCGACTGGAAGCTGCACCATTTCTACAGCGATAACAGCTTCGAACTCTATAATCTCTGCGACGACATCGGGGAATCCGAGGATCTGAGCGGGAAAGAGCCCGCCATGCTGGCACGAATGAAGCAGCAAATGGCTCGGGAATATGAACGGTTCGGTGCGGCGAAGACGCTTCCCGCAAACCCGAGTTACGACAAAAGCGCCGCAAACGACTGGCTGAAAGCCAACCCGCCCTATCCCGTTCCAGCGAAAACCAGTACGGAAGATGCATTCAAAGCCATCGGCTGGAGCACAAAGTAACGCTAGCTAAAGACGTGCTCCTGCCTTAATCGCGATAAGCCGACTCGATGACTGCTTCGACCAAGCCCTCGAGAGCCTCATGTTCGCCGGACAGGTAGTTACCCTTTTTGGTTAGCTCGGGAAAGGCGCTGACTTCAAAGGCACTGCTGGCACCCTTGATGTCGGATGCCTTGGTGATCTTCGGGGCCAAGCCCTTGCTCGGAATCGTATAAACGAAGTGCGGATCTTTCTCACCCTTGAAGTGGCGTTTCCAGCCGTTGGCCAGAGCGCTCATTTGCTCCCCGAAATGGGCGCCCTCAGCCTCGGCCACGTTGCTGGCCTCGCTGATGAAGACGATGCCCTTGACCTGCGTGCGCTTGAAACAGGCCAGCAGACAATTCCAGTAGTAGGTGGCATCGGTCTCGACGGTACCGGCAAATCTCGGAAAGGAGCCCCAGGCTGCGCCATCCGGCACCGCCTTGGTCGCGATCATTTCGGGGATGTAGTCACCCCAGTATTTTTTCCAGTCTTTAACGTAACGCTCGGCGTTTTCCTTGTAATATGGGGTGCCGGGAGTAATCGCAGCGATATCTTTGTAGTCCATGCTCAAGCTCGGGGCGTTGCCCAGCGAGTAGACGTCCATCCAGTGCTTCAATTCGAGTTCGTCCTCATCCATGTAGATGATGCCGACCGGGCGTCCGGTCTTGGTATGGATGGCCTTGGCAAGATTGGAGGCAAAGGCAGGCTCGGTCGGCTCGCCCCAGTAGGACGCAAAACGGTTCTTCGGAGTTGTGGACGTGGCGACCGAGTAATCACGGGGCCAATCGCTTTTCACGCCCTTGGCTTTACGCGTCATGATACGGATCGGACCGTTCACCGGCTCCTCCATGTTCGCGATCTTCTGGTCGCCGACACCGGCCACATACCATACATCGCCAATGATAATATTCTCAATCACGCGTTCGTGCACCAGTTCACCGTCGACAGTCAGTGCGGCGCGCAGTGTCTTGGGCTCGGTGCTGGCTTCCATCGCCGGCACGGTCACCTTCCACTGCTCCATGCCATCGACGACCGGAATCTTCTTTTCGATGCCGTCGAAGCTGAAGTGGATGACTTGCTTCGTACCTTCTACACTCTCATGAAAGACATTCCAGGGGTGCACGGCGATACCCCAAAAAGTGACCGGCTGGTCAGCCTGCAGCACCGCATTGTCGCGAAACTGGGCACTGAGGATCGGCATCTTTCGGAAGTCGTAGCTCAATCCCACAGAACTGGGGTCGATCTCGACACCGGCCACCTTGATAGGGGCATCCGGCCAGGTCTCGCTGGTGACGAGCTTGTCGTCATAGTAAATGAAAGGCGTCGTCGGGAGCAGGGCCTCATTGTAAAGGTTAGGCTGGAAGCCGATGCCACCGCTGCCGTAGGCGACGCCACGAGGGCTTTTGACCGCTTCAGAGGTGACCACTGCTTTGTCCCCCTCGATCCGGACCTTGGCCGGGTGCCAGACGCGGTCCGCACCAGCGAGGTAGAAGAGAGTGACTTGATCCGCGCCGTTCTCGATAATCTTGGGATCTGCGAAGCCGGTGGATTCCGGATCTTTTTTGTTCAGATAGTTACTGCCGCTTTCGGCTACCACGAGGCCGCCGTCGGCATGGTCGAACTCTACGATCAACTGGTCGCCTTTGACCGTGTAGGATTTAAACATCGGGCCGTCCGCGACGATGTCCTTAGCAAGGCCGCCTGCCCTGAGCTGAGTCGAAGGGTATTGATTCTTCAGCGCATGGAGGGCTAAGCGCTGACCGGGCACCGTTTTACTGCGATAGTGAATCGCGCCCTGATTGTCGATCTGGCTGGCCATACCGGTGTTTGGAATGTCGAGAGCCAACCAGGTGCCAAGGCGCATCTCTGCGGTGCTGCCGATATCGGGATGGTTGGGGCCCTTGTCGACATCGTTGCCAGGGGAGTAGAATTGGTGAAAATAGACCGGTAACTCGGGACGATCCCAGAGCGTGCGCCAGCCTCGGATCAAGGCATGAAGGTTGGGATAGTAGTTCAGCCCGCCGCCGCTGTTGGCATAGCCCTGGTTCCAGATCGCACCACGAATCGCGTAAGGGATGACCGGATTGAGCCGGGCATTGAAGAGCCAAGTCGCGTCACGGTTGCTGCGCATGTTACCTGGACGATTGTCGGTCGGCAGGTCGAGGAAGTCGGTCTCGCCCTCGTCGGCAATCTTCTGATTCGCAGCCACTGTCGCCATGACCTGAGCGTAAAAGGCTTCCCAAGCTTCTTTGTGTTCCGGGGTGGCGGGGTCGGTCTTGAGCAATTGCGCTTCGATAGCCTTGTTGTAGTCCAGCTTGCTGTCTTTGTATCCGGCGCGCGGGGTCCAGGCTTCGATTGCTGTCTGGCTGAAGGAGCAGTTCAGGATGCCGATGGGCACACCAGTTTCCTGGTAAACCTTGTGGGCAAAGGCGAAGGCGATGGCGCTGAAATCACCATATTGCTCGCTCCACTCGCCCTCGGCGTGCTCGAGGGGATGAAGGTGGGCGAAATAGTTGGTCACCTTGAACTCGCGGATCGGCACCTTTTTGCCCGCCGCCTCTGAGGCTTCGTTAAGTTGATCGACAAGTGCTCTGGCGTTACTGTTGCCTGCAGGCCATTGCATGTTGGATTGACCGGAGGCCATCCAGACCTCGCCAACAAGTATGTTCTCCAAGGTGACTGAAGCGGCGTCCTTAGCCGAAATGGTCATGGTGGCGGGCTCGGCATTGGTCTTGAGCGCATCCAGCTTCAGCATCCATTTGCCGTCGGTCCCGGTCGTGGCGGTCTTCGTCTGACCCGCGAATTGCACCGCGACTTTCGTGCCGGGATCCGCCCAGCCCCATACCGGGACAGGCATCTCCCGCTGTAGTATGGCGTGGTCGCCGAAAGGCGAGCCCAGTTCCAGGGCGGCTTCCTTGGCCGCCAGCGGCGAGAGGTTGAGACAGGCCAGGGCAAAAAGCCCGAGCGCAAGAAGTTTGGAGGAACGTATCATAGTTGGTTGTATTAAAGCGGACGATGCATGCATTCGGGATGATCCCCGATAATTGACTTTAGAGCGAGCATTTAGGTATATGTTCGCTTATAGTTATCTTGCTAGTGTATTAGCAATCATAATTGCCCCAGGAGTGCATAGGCCGTCAAGAATTATCAGGAACGGTGTCCTTTACGCCTCGTAGATCGGCTTGCACCGATATTAAGGTTTCGACTTCGTCAGTTGACGGAAGAGCGCCGCCTCGGCGGAATCGAAGGGGGTGCCGTCCTTGCGGAGGAGGTCGTGGTGCCAGAGTTCCGGCTCGGGGGCGCCTTCCTTCGTGCCCCATCGGTAGATGGTGTTGGTCTTGCCGGAGACCAGGCCCCAATTGTAAACCCCGATTCCTTGCGCATGGTAATAGGGCAACTGGTCGGCGACATTACTCTTGCCGCGCGCAAGCCACTCGCTGCTGATCAGCGGACGCCCGTGCTGCTTGAGCGTGTCGACCTTTGCCTTGAGTCGCTCCAAATTCTGGTAGTGGTGCAGGCTGATGATGTCGGAGGCCTCCTTGAGATAGGCGTTAATGGCCGGACGGTCCTCCAGCTTGCCAAAGACGGCGGAGGTCAATGGTTGGGTCGGCTCCATGGCACGGGCCCATTCAAATGCCTTGACCAAAAGTGGCAGTGAACGGGTGCCCTGCCCCGTGTTCCCCGGTTCGTTATAGACATCCCAGATCAGGATGCGGTCATCATCATGGAAGCTGCCGACGACATCCTTGACGTAGGCCTCCAGTCGGCCCCACTGCGCGGGGTCATTGACCACCGCCCGGCCCGGGCTCTGCACCCAACCGGAATTGTGGACGCTGGGCACGGGCTCCGGTTGTTTGCCGACTTTGGGCTCAGCATTCCAGCAATCGTCAAAAAAGACCAGCATCGGGCGGATGCCGTGCTTGGCACAAAGATCGAGAAAATGATCCAGGCGTTCCTTGAAGCCAACCGGGTCGGCCTGCCATGCGAGATCATGGAGGTAGGTGCGTACCGTGTTCATGCCCAATCCGGCGGCGTAGCCGAGTTCCCGGTCGATGGTCTCAGGGTCGAAGGTATCGGCCTGCCACATCTCAAGCTGGTTGATCGCGCTCGAAGGTGTGAAGTTACAGCCCACTAACCAGGGCTGAGCATCATACCATTCGTTGGCCTTCTCGGCGGTCCAGCGATCCGAAGCAGCCTCGGCGACTGTGGCCAGAGCCGGGCAGATAAGCACAGTCGCGAATAGAGCCATCCGCGTGAGTCGAAAGAAAGGCAGAAGGCTCAAGCCAAAAGGGGAATGTGTCATAGGTCGCGTCGATAGGTTTCTCAGATTCGTAGATTTTGGTAAATTATTGATACAGCGATCAGCGTTATGCAAACACAGGTTGCATGGCAGCTTCATTTCTGGGAACAGCAGCGTGCCCCTGATAGCTTGTCTTCTATCAAATACGCATCGCACTATTACGATAGCTTAACCTATGTGGCGACCGATAAGTGGCGCACTCAAGCGCTTCAGCTTGAATGTTGGAGATACCGTTTCGTCGGAAGGATCCGAAAAAAGCAGTTCGACTCCCCCGTATCCTACCTGCAAAGTGCTACAGTCATAAAGTGAAATAGTTTCGCTTACTGGACTAGCAACATTTCAAGTGATATAACTAAAGCTAAGCCGGTTGCATCGTATTGCCGATGAAAATCCAACCCAGCTATTATATGAAAATAAAGAAATTATTCGTCTGTGTATTCCTCACCATTTGCATGGTGGGCACGCTGCAAGCACGGGAGTCGTTCAACCCGGCCACTGACATCCTCATCGCACAGTTCGACGGCCAACCTGACGCCGATGACATCCATTCCCAAGCCGCCCTTGGTTGCCTGTTACTCCATGACGATCTGGCTGGCACTGACGTTTACGCCGTTATGGGAGCCGTCGGCACTCAGGGAGGAACGTTCATCGACTCCACCGAATTGTTTAACCTTATATTCGGTCAGGCAGGATCCGAGAATTGGACTGATGCGAAGACGGACTGGAATGCATCCGTGACTCGCATCAAAAACAAGGTGCGCCCTGTTCTCGATGCCGGCGGTCGCGTATGGGTTCAGGAGGCCGGGCAGTCCAACATCACCGCCGATTGGGTGCAGGCCCTGATTGATGACGGGGTCGCGTTAGCCACCATCAGTAATCAAATCACCGTCGTTCAGCATAGCGAATGGAACGAAAATCAGACCGCAGGTAGTGATCTGACCTTCGTAAAAAACCACACCGATTACGTGAAGATTGACGACGGCAACAGTCCCAACGCTACACCCGACTGGCACCTTGACGACACGGCATACATGAACGAAATCTTCATCGGCAAAGCCACCGCCGCCGCCGAGGCGAGATGGTTGCTAGCCGATCAAATCGTCAAGAATTCGGGTTTTAGCGCATCTTATTCATCCATCGATGAAGGCGGGGTGGACTTCTCAGACTGTGTCGAAAACTGGTGGATTTTTGAACTCGGCTCGGATGCCGATACGGTTCGAAAGTTCTGGGACCGCTACGTGATTGAAGCGAGCGATACAGCGGAGAACGCGTTCATCGAAGACGGCGGCATTATCGCTTTCGAGGTCGAATCGCAGACTCCTGTTTCACCCTGGTCGCAAGAGGCTTCCGCCTCAGGGTATTCGGGGGATGGTTACTTCCGCGGGACAAGCGATTCTTTCAACCAGGGAGGTCTTGGCACGGTTTCCTACCCGATCCAGATCACGACCTCCGGTCGCTACCAGTTGCAGTGGCGCTCCCGCATCACTTTTGGAAGCAGCAATACGGAACACAACGACAGTTTCGCCCGACTCACTGATGCACAAGGTAGTCCAATCAATCCGGTGCCGAATTCACACACTGCCACCGGGAACTGGTATAAAGCCTATATGAACCTAAACGGAAGCTGGGACTGGCAGACATCCAATCTCGACAACGATCCCAAATCCCTGTCATGGAACCTTGAAGCCGACACGCTTTATTACTTCCAGATTTCCGTTCGCTCGGAACATCACGCACTCGACCGGGTGGTGCTTTGGGATCACGCCCGGCACAACTTGTCCAGCAAGACGACGGGCAAGAGCCCGAACAACAGCGTGCTGAACGGCCTTGCCAACTCAGAGTTCCGCTCCCCCACCACAAGCGCCAGGTTTGGCTATATTTATGGAGATGTGGCAGCGGATGGCACCATCCCATCCAGCAGCGCCCCGGCCTATGACCAGATGTTATTGGACGATACCGGAAACACCGGGCTTTCACAATTCAAGGCCATGGTTGAAAGCGAAGGCTACACGATCACTCAGCACTATGATGCCAACACCGTTTTGGATGCCGCGTTCCTCAATCAATATGAAGTGATCATCTTTGGACTGCATCAGAAGATATGGTCGTCTCAAGAGAAAGCGGCGCTCGATACCTGGCTACGCGCCGGAGGAAGTGCGCTCTTCTACAGCGATTCCGCAGCCGGGGGCTTATGGAGCTCAGTCGGCCCACAAAATCCGGTCGGTCAGATGGCGGTGAACAATGTGATCTCGGCTTACGGGATGGAGGTTCTGGTCGACCAAGCCGATGGCGTCACAGCCTATCGGGCAGGGCCGGACGCCACACACCCGATCGTGCAAGGCAGACCGGTCTTCGAGGGTGAAGGCGTTTCACCCGTCGCAGTCGATCCCAACTCCACGGTTGAGATCTTAATACCTTACGCGAATAGCAGTGACTACAAGGTCAGCGGTAACGCCACCATTTCTCATACCCAGAACATAACGATAAGCAACCCTGACTATGCTGCGTTGGCGTTCAATCGTGTTGGTGATGGTATGGTGATGGCCATTTTTGACAGACAACCGCTTTGGAACAACGGCCCCGGATCCGACATCAACCGACTGGATAACCTTGAAGTTCTCACTCGGATCATTCGATACATGGCGGGTGATCTGGCAGCCACCACCACCACCTATACCTTGTCAGTGACCGGCGGTTCCGGTGACGGAGAGTACGAAGCAGGTGCCGTCGTTGCGATCACCGCAGCAGCAGCTCCAGTGGGACAGGCGTTCGAGGCCTGGGCCGGCGACACCTTGGCGGTTGCCGATGCCAACAGCGCTAGCACGACTGTCACCATGCCGGCCTCGGCGGTGAGCGTGACGGCGACCTATGCCGCCAACAACACCGGAGACGTTCTCTATGCCCTGAACTCCGGCGGCCAAGCCTTTACCTCCAGCGACGGCACCGCCTACTCGGCGGATGAGAATTTCACGGGCGGGACCGCTTTCGATACCCCAGATCCGATCGCGGGCACCAGCGACGACGCAATTTACCAGTCAGAGCGATGGGGAAATTTCACCTACAACATCCCGATCGTCAACGGAACCTACGATGTGCTGCTGCAGTTCGCCGAGATCTACCAAACAACCGACAATGGCCGGGTGTTTGATGTGCAAATCGAAGGCACGACGGTTGTTGACGATATCGACCTTCACGCCCTGGTCGGGCACGACACTAAACATGACGTTCTCATCAGCGGTGTGGTGGTCTCGGATGGCGTCCTGTCCATTGCACTTTCAGCAACAACAGACAACCCGAAGCTTTCCGCGTTCAGGATACTTTCAATCAGCTCGCCCTACACCAGCTGGACCAGCAGCACTTTCACTGATGATTTCACAGAGACGGCTCTGACGTCTGACCCCGATGGCGACGGTTTCATCAATCTGCTAGAATTCGCTTTTGGCATGGACCCCACCCTCGGTGCACTCGGCTCGCTGACCTACGTGCAAGGCGGCAGCATCACCCGACATGGAACCCCTTTTTTGTTAGTGGATTCCATTGCGTCAGACACTTACCACGCCGTTTTTGGCCGCCGCAAAGACCATCAAGACGCAGGCCTGACCTATACCTCTGAGTTCAGCGCCGATCTTACCCGATGGACATCAAGCTCGACGCCCCCCACGGTATTGACCAGCGCCAGCAGCGAGGACGATATCGAAGTCGTCCGCATTCCTTATCCAGCCAGTGTTCCGGTCGCCGGCGGAGAACCTGACCAGGAACCCAGATTCTTCCGTATCGAGGTATCTTCCAGCGATTAACCTATCGAAGACAAATAGCAATGAACAGATTAACAGAGATAACCGTCACGAATTTCCTACTTATTCTGATTGTGGCAACAAGCGGCTGTGTTGGCACTCAAACAGTTGAGTCGCCGGCAAGGGGTTATGTCCCCGCCAAAGCGCCGTATGGTCATCTGGCACCGACTCCACCCATGGGCTGGAACAGTTGGAACTTTTTTGCGCAAGACATCAACGAGAAGAGGATCAAAGCGATCGCTGACGCCATGGTTTCGTCCGGCATGCGTGATGCCGGTTATACATATCTTGTCCTTGATGATGCGTGGATGGCCGCCGAAAGAGACGCGAATGGTGCGCTCCAAGCCGACTCCGATAAATTCCCTAAAGGGATGAAAGAAATCGGCGATTATCTTCACAGCAAAGGCCTCAAGTTCGGCATCTATCAGGATCGAGCGCACTTAACCTGCCAGGGCCTGCCCGGAAGCTTTGGGCACGAGCGGATCGACATGGAAACCTTTGCCTCATGGGGGGTGGACTATGTAAAAATGGACAGCTGTTTTGGTCGTTATAACGGCAGGCTGAGTTCGGAGGATTATATGATTTTTCGCATGTTTCTTGAGCAGACCGGGCGCCCTGTGGTTTTAAGTATTTCCGATTTTGGTAATGCGGCCTGGGTCTGGGGCGGCAAGGAATCCTCCCAGCTTTGGCGGACCGGTTGGGACATCAGATCCAATATGGAATCTATTTATGAATGCGCAGAAGCTTCTGCCGGCAGCGAAAGATCTCATCCCGCCTTCAACGGCCTGTGGCAGTTTGCAGGTCCGGGCTATTGGAATGATCCGGATATGCTGCAGGTTGGAAATTTTAAAATCTCTGAAGAACAGTTGAGCCAGCTGCAGGATACGGGGCGATCAGGTATTGGGAAATTTAAAATCGAGGACGACCAGCTAAGAGCGTCCGCCAACAAGGCCCACTTCGGGCTCTGGTGTATTCTTGCCGCTCCGCTCATGTCCGGCAATGACCTCAGAAATATGTCGGACGAGGTGAGAGATGTCCTCACCGCTCCCGAGGTCATCGCGGTCAATCAGGACCCCCGTGGAATACAAGGTTATAAGGTCTTTGTTGATGGCAATCTGGAGATTTACAACAAGCCCCTCTCAGACGGCACCACCGCTGTTCTCCTACTGAACAAAGGCACAGAAATATCCGATCTCACCGTCACATGGGAAATGATCGGCCTGTCTGGCAGGCAACCAGTCCGCGACCTCTGGCAGCGAAAGGACCTCGGCATATTCAAGGATTCCTTTACCGCAAAGGGCCTCGGCCAGCATGGTAGCGAACTGATCAGGATCGGCACAAAAGGTAAACCTCTGCCAACAGCTGAGCCCGTCCCACTCGAAAAACACACAGTCACCCGTAAGGGCGAAACCAACCTGAGTGATTTGTACTACGCCTGGAGACGGGAGAACGCTCCAGTTTACAACAAAACTTTCGAAGGCAATCCGATCAGGATAAACGGCAAAACCTTTGAGAAAGGTTTCGGCCTGAAAAGCGAAAGCATTTTCATGTTTGCCGGGACCGAACGTGGCGACCGGCTGGTGGGAACGTTTGCTCTGGACGAAGCCTATACTGGAGAAGGCAAGGGCCAACTGATTATCTATCACGAGGGCCTCTTCGGCGACCGTCGTATCTGGGATAGTTACGAGGTTTCAAAAGACACCCCGGCAAAAGAGATCAACGTCGAGCTTGATCGTTATAACTGCATCATGTTTGAATTTGTGAAAATTGGCGGTAAAGATGCCGAGGATGTCTTAGGCGTCATTGGCAACTTACGTGTCATTGACGAACAATAGAACATATCATGACTACACTCCCCCGCCTTCTTGTCATCCTTTCATTCGGACTTAGCATTTTTGTCGATGCAGCCCCGAAGCCCAATATAGTTATCATTATGTCGGATGACATGGGCTACTCGGACCTCGGTAGCTACGGCAGTGAGATTGAGACGCCAGAACTCGACCAACTGGCAGCGAATGGAGTGCGCTATACTCAGTTCTACAACACCTCGCGCTGTTGCCCGACCCGGGCTTCACTCCTGACTGGACTCTACGCGCATCAGGCTGGCATCGGGGAGATGACGAACAAGGCCGGCAAGCCCGGCTATCTAGGCGACTTGAGTCGCAATGCCGTAACAATTGCCGAAGCCTTGAAACCAGCGGGGTATCGCACCTATATGTCCGGCAAGTGGCATGTCGCCAACAACCTCGATCCCGATGGCGACAAGTCCAACTGGCCGCTGCAGCGCGGCTTTGAACGGTTTTACGGCACGATCATCGGGGCGGGAAGTTTTTACGACCCCTGGACACTGACCCGTGGCAACCAGGCGATCACACCGGAGAATGATCCGGAGTATCAACCGGAAACCTTTTACTACACCCACGCCATCAGCGATAACGCTGTGCGGTATATCGAAGAGCATGATTCAGAGGATCCCTTCTTCATCTACGTCGCTCACACCGCGCCGCACTGGCCCATGCATGCACTAGAGGAAGACATCAAAAAATACGAGGGACGCTACTCCGCTGGCTATGCAGCGATCCGCGAGGCGCGTCATCAGAAAATGCGAGAACTGGGAATAATCGAGGACTGGCCACTCAGCCCGGCACCCACCGCCTGGGATGAGATCCCGGAGGAAGAAAAAGCCTGGGAGCTTCGCTCTATGGAAGTCTATGCCGCCATGATCGATTCGATGGATCAAGGAGTCGGCCGAATCGTCAACGCGCTGAAGGAGAAGGGTGTGTTCGAGAACACCTTAATTCTTTTTCTAAGCGACAACGGCGGTAGCCATGAAACGCTCGATTGGTTTGCCCGCAAAAAGGTGGTGCAAGCGCAGGCACCGATGGGTAAAGATAAACTTCAAACCAAAATGTTCCCCAGCCACACGCGGCAGGGGCAACCGATTCTGACAGGAAAAGATGCGATGCCCGGGCCACCGAACACCTACATGGCCTACGGGGAAAATTGGGCCAACGTCTCGAATACTCCTTTTCGCGAACACAAATCTCGCAACCATGAAGGCGGCATCGCCACGCCACTCATCGCGCACTGGCCGAAGGGCATTCCTGCCAATAACGAGCTACGCCACCGCCCCGGTCACGTCATCGACCTAATGGCCACCTGCTTGGAAGTTTCCGGCGCGGACTACCCCGAAACGGTTGGCTCCCATCGCATTCAACCTTATGAAGGACTCAGCCTGGTGCCCAGTTTTGCAGAGGATGAGAACCCGGACCGGGTGCTCATGTTTGAACACTACGGCCGGGCCGCCATCCGGGACGGCAAATGGAAACTGGTCCGACTCGGCCAAGAGCAAGCCTGGGAACTCTACGATCTTGAAAAAGACCGCAGCGAGTTGAACGACCTAGCCAGGCAACTGCCTGAAAAAGTCCGCGCACTCGAAGCCCGTTGGACCCAAGAAGCCTGGCGAACACGCATCTATCCAAAACCGAACGACGGGAAGTAGGTTCGGTTGGCGGAATCAATAATCAATAATCAATACCAATCACCAACAAAACTAACATCTTATGAATATGAATAAATGCTTTCTCCGGTCACTATTGGCTATTACTACATTCGCACTGTCGGCTTCTATGCTCCAAGCCGGCGACACCAAGAGGCTGAGCCCTATCGGAACCATGGGCAAAGGCGAACGCGCCTTGGGAGGCGGCGTGGAAGCAGTGCTTTTTGAACACGAGGGCAAGGGCTGCCTGACACATTTTTGGTTCGGTGGTAATTTCAAGGGAGTGGAGGACACACGCATCCGCTACTACGTGGATGGTGAGGAGACGCCGTCGATTGACATGGACCTCTATATGGGGCATGGCATCGGCTTTAATGACAACCATGCCCCCTGGGCGACGAAGCACATCGGCAAGGTCGGCAAGCGCAACGGCATCTACAACAACTACCGCATCCCCTTCGGCAAGAGCATCCGGGTGACGGCGCAACGCAGTGCTGAAGCAGACGACAACCCGCAGATCTGGTGGATTATCCGGGGCGTAAAGAACGGACGTGTCCAGCTGGGCGGAGTCGATCTACCGAAAGGCGCACGGCTCAAACTCTACCGCAACGAGAACTTCGAGGCCAAACCGCTAGAGGAATTTGACCTTTGCAACGTGGAGGGTCGCGGCGCGGTCTTCAAAGTCGCAATCGCCGCCAAGAGCACCAGCCTGACCTATCTCGAAGCCTGCATCCGCGCCTACCTCGGCGGCAGCGAGGAACCACTCTTCATCTCCTCAGGATTGGAGGACTATTTCCTCGGCACCTACTACTTCGACACAGGACGCTTCTATGCCGACATGGCCGGGCTGACCCACTTCGACCGGAAGGAAAACAAGAGCTTCTCCGCCTATCGCTTTCACGACGAGGATCCGATTTACTTCCAAGACGGCCTGCGATTGACCAATCGCTGCGGCGAGACGGAACACGGGGAAACAGAGAGCCAGCAGGGCTATCTCAATCCCCCGCGAACCACCTACACGACTTACACCTGGGTCTACGAATGGTAAGCCTGTCCTGTAAGAAGACTATTCAAGAATGACTTCCACCGTGACAAACACGCGATCCGTTTCGGTGCCGCTGACTGTGGCCGTCACCGTGACTTCTCCGTTGCTGGGAGTGCCAGCGATGAAGTCCACTTTGGTTCCGCCAGACTCGGTGTCGCCGTTGCCATGAAAACTTGATAAATCGTTCGACCAACGGTAGCTCGCGGTCAGATCGGCCGCCGGGTTATCGCTTATCGGGTGAGTGAAGGTGAAGATGCTGTCCCCTGCCCCGCCAGTCGTGACCTGAGTCAAGGCCAATCCCGGATTGAAAGTGCCCGGATGGGTGCCGAAGTAGTTCTCCACCGCGTTGGGGATGCCGTCGCCGTCGAAGTCATCCTGAGGGGCGATTTGCCCGTCAAGGTCGTAGCCGAAGATCCAGCCCGCGAACGACTGCGTTGTGGTGACCGTGATGGTCACCTCGTCGAATGTCTGCGCATAGCTGTCGTCCGCTGCCAGACGCAGGACGTAGGTGCCGGCCTGCGTGAAGGTGGCGGTGGTATCGACGGCTGATGCATCCCCAAAAAGCACCACCCCGGGACCGGAGACCTTGGTCCAAAGGGAGGTGGGGGTTTGTCCGTCTTCATCGGTGACGGTGCCATTCAGATTGACGAGCACGCCCGATCCACCCGGGGCCTGATTCTTGTAAGGATGGCTGGACGCAAGGTTCCCTGCCAGCCCCCACTTGTGAGCCAGATAGCCCTCCATGCGTTCACGGTCGGCCTGGGCGACGGTGCCGGTCAGGAAAACCATTTCCGCAATCTTTCCTCCGATGAATCCCTGTCCGACAATATTGCCGATGCGACCGCCTCCGGCCATCGTGCCAATCGCCTGCGCATTGTGGCCTGTGCCCTCAGATTTTCCATTGGCAAGGATTTGCTTGGGCGCCCCGACTTCCCAGACGTAATTAAGGATGCTACCGTTGCTCTCAAAGTTAGCGGTGATACTGGGCCCGTAATCATGGCTCCAGTAATTCATTCTGTAAGTGTTAGCATTTGCGAAGCCGACGTGCAAGCTGCTGGAGCCACTGTTTCCATTGGCGGCACCGTAGATGTTTGAGTAGCTGGTGATATCGGCCAGGACAATGAAGGCGGAGTGCGATGTGCCCGCGACGAAATCCAGACCCGTTCCCAAATTCAGGAACTCCGAGGTGCCGTCAAAGGTGAGGACATCCTTTCCGTTGAGCCCCTCAAAAGTCCAAGAAGGCTGGCTGCCGGAGGTGGCTTGGGAAGCGTGGCGGTCATTGTCGCTTTTGTCCCGCCATTCGGAGACGAGGTCTCCGCTGCGTGTGATAGTGCTATCATCAGCCGCATCCAGCCAAAGTTCTGTGGTTGTTTGTGCGGGACTCCATGGAGCGCTTCCGCTCAAAATGACATTTTGATCCGGACCGGCGTTAGCCACGGGCGCGTTGTTGTCGTTGTCCGCAATGCTGATCGTCGCTGATGCGATACCGATCGGATAGGCGGCGTCCTCCGTGATCGTCAGGATTGCAGATTCGATTTCCTCGCCGAACACCGCGTCATCCACCGGTGTTAAGGTCAGGATGACCGAATTCTGACCCGCCGGGATGGTGACCGGGCTAGTGTGTGAGAGGGTGTAGTCACTCCCCGGTGTGGCGGTTCCGCTCATGCTGAAAAAGACATCCAATGCGTCCGTGGTATCGCCGAACCGACTGATCACAAAGGTGCCGTTGTCCGGGCCTTCTTCGGAGGCGGCGGCATCACCGGCAGTCGCACTGACCTGTCCATCGGGAAACTGCACCGTTATATCGATCGAGCCTATCGTTTGTGTTCCGCCTATGGTGACGGCGTAGACGATTTGATCCGTGCCGAGGTAGTCACCGCTCGGGGTGTATTCAATATCAGCTGAGCCGGACCAGGTGATGGAGCCATTAGCTGGGCCCGTGAAGATCGTGTTGCTTGCATTGGCACCTGCCACATTGAGGCTAATATCCACGGCGTTGTATTGCGCGGTGACGACTTGGGACGTTCCATTGTCCACCTGTGTCACGGCCACTGTGCTGCTGCGGTTGTTGGTGTAGCGCCAGGCATCGCTCAGGCCGTCGTAAACTTCGTCGTCCGAGCTGGTGCTGAAAACCACCTCAAAGGCTTCCGACCCCGAGGCTCCGGGGATGCCAGCGACCGTCACCGCTTGCGGGGTATTGTAGTTCGATGGGGTAAAGACCAGTGTCTTCGGGCCCGCAATGGCGGCCGTCGGGTTGGAAATTAAAACCGTCACCGTGACGTCGGCCTGAGGCGGATTGACGAACTGCACCGTCATCGTCTCGGTGCTGGTGGGCGTCACCGTGGTGGCCGAGGTGCTGGAGGGCAACACGCGGAAGCCTGGGGCACGGGTTGTCAGGTGAGCCATCTGCCAAGCGGTCTCGTAGCCGATTTTGTGCCCGAGCCATTGCTGCCATTCAGAGCTTCCTTGCGTGGCGGGTTCTTCTACGACAGGACAACGTCCGGAGAGTAAGGTATACATGAAGGCCGCAGTGGCATCATTCAGATGATTGTTCATGTGAGTGCTGTCGCCCAGTGGATTGAAACCCGGGAAAACCTCACGCATTTTCAACCACATTAATCGAATGGGAATGGCCCTCACATCTTCCGGCAGGCTGAGCTCCCGTGTGTTTGGGCGGATCATGTTGTAAGCAATGCCGAGGTCGGTGCCGTCCTCATAAGTGATGCCGTTCTGGTAATGCTTATCGATGCCATAGGGCATTGTGATCGGAGCATTGCTGGTTGTGTAATGGTGCATCGGGAACCCATAGGATCGATCGTATTTATTTGGATCCACTTCGTAGTCTTTATCATCCTCCCACCAATCGTTGCCCCGCCCGTAGTTAAAGTCCCAACGCGTTCCCGAGCCACCAGCATAGCCTGATGTGCTGAAGGTAATCCTCTGGACATCGTCCAGTCGGGTTAATGCATTTCGAATTCGATCTTCCGTGCTCGTGCCTGTTTCCCTGAAGCTAACCACCCGCTTGTTGACATACTTCATCTTGAAGGGGTTGATGTCGGTGTAGTCCCCTGTGTATTGAGAGGCTCCAGCATTGGCTTGGACGACACTCAGAGCGTGGTCGGCAATCGCGCTCGTGGTGCTTGCATCCACGTAGGTGTAGTTTGAACTGCTTGCACTGTTGTCGTAGAGCCAGCTGTAAATAGCTGCGGCGGCCAGATACTCCCCGTTTGGTGTCGGGTGAGCCGCGTTTGTGTCTTGAGATGGCAGAGAGTCCCAAGCCTTACCGGCGGGAACGACTGGGAGGTCGGCTGAATTTCCGACACGGTAAACGACTTCGTTGAAATCGCCGACACTGAAGGTCGAGCTATTCTCCGGCCACTGTGCCAGCAAGACGACTTGAGCAGGATTAGCACTCTGAGACACTGCATCCTGGATTAATTTCACGCCTTCTGCCACCATTCCTGGAAAATTCGCTAGGATGTATGGATCGAAGCTTAGCACAATGTAGTCCCATTCGGTGTCACCTTCACCCCGCAAATCAGCTAAGCGGGCATCTTTGCCCTCCGGCCACATGTAGTGCTGTGCCAAGCTGTAGCAGCGGGAAGTGAAACTGTAGGTGCTGCTTCCGCTGTAGTTAACTACTTGATTCTTCTCTTTGTAAATAGAGTCGTGGACAACATTAACCGAATCGGTAATGAGTTGGTGTTGGTCGATGATTTCTTCCAGATGGCTGGCAATTCCCGCTGGATTGAAGGGCTTTTCGTGGGAGACATCGGGCAGCCCACTCTCTCGATCCGAGTAGGAATTTGTCGAACCGATGACTAGGATGTTCAGGTCGGCGGGGTCATCGTCATAAATCGAAATGCCAGCCGACGATGCATTGATAAAATAGTCAGTGTCCTCCGTGAGAGTGAGCGTGGCGACTTCGTCTCGCTCACCACCCACGGTGTCGTCCACCGGTAACAGTGTCACAATCGCTGAGGTTTGTCCTGCTGCAAAACTTATCGGGCTCGGGGTGTCCACGGTGTAGTCACTGCCTTGGGTTGCGGTGCCGCTCAATGTATATACCAAGGACACAGCCCCCGTGGTGTTGCCGGTGCGGGTGATGGTCCATGAGCCCGAATCCGGGCCAACTTCGGATGCGTCGGCGTCGGTTGCACTGATAGAAAAAGTGGATTTGAAAGAGGGCGATCCGGTGACAACGATATCATCCAGGCAAACGCCGTAACCATACTTCGCGTTTCCCTCAAACGCGATCTGGCTGTTCGCACTGGTGGTCGGGAGATTCAGCGTGCGTTGTGTCCAGTCTGGGGTGTCGCCGGTGTAATGGGCCAACTGTGTCCAGGTTGAACCACCGTCGCTGCTGAAAAAGACCTTTAGTTCGTCTTGATCTGGGCTCCAAAATTTCTGGGTGTGCCAGAACGTGAGAGAGGTAGTTGTGTAACCGTCCGTATCAAATGTAGGCGTGATGAGTCGCGTGATACTGTCGTTGGTATTGTTTATAAAGAGCGTCGCATTATTGGAGCCGCTATTCGGGAGTGAAGGGCCACTGCCTCCATTTGCTCCTCCTCCCTGTTGGATGGTCCATGTTGCAGCACTACCTGAGATCTGATTCTCCGTCCAGCCGGCTGGCAGGCCCGACGAGAATTCAAAACCGGTTTCCAAAACGATGTCGCCATGTGCCACACCGCTAAAGGCAGTAAAGGGCAAACAACAGCACCCGGATCTGCTTCATCGCCTGTCGAACGACGAAATTCTCGCCACGATTGCGCTTTGTAAAACGATTCATATTCATACTGCCTGTTTCGTTAATAAATCATAGATTACTCCTGCGTGACTTGAATGGTTACGAAGAGCCGATCTGTATCGGTGCCGGTGATGGTCGCAGTGACCGTGACAATATCATCGACCGGGTCGCTGGCAGTGAAAGTGACGGTGGTGCCGGTATCACTGTCTCCGCTATTGTGGAAGCTGGAGAGATCCTTGGACCAGCGGTAAACAGCGGTGATATCCGAGGCCGGAGTGCTGTTGATCGGGTGAGTGAACTCAAAGGTTTGGCTTCCGCCAGTTGTCGCCTGCCCGACAGACAGGCCGGCATTGAAGGTGCCCGGGTTGGTGCCGAAGTAGTTCTCGATCGCATTGGGGATACCGTCTTTATCAAAGTCATCGCCGGGGGCGGTCAGGCCGCCGACGCTGTAGCCAGCGATCCATTCGGAGAAGGTGGGCGCTCCGCTTCCGGTTATGGCGAAACTGTCGACCGCTATATCACTGGTAAAACTGGTCCCGGTGGTTCCGCTGATCCTGATTGTCGCGAAATCCCCCGCAAAGTCATTGAGAGAAACGGTCACAGGAATCCACGCATTACCCTGATCGCCTGATAGGGTGAACAATTCCGTCCAGACAAGGCCATCGGTGCTGGCTTCGACCAACAGGGTGCCCATTGCAGCGCCATACATGTGGTAGTAGAAAGAGAAGTCAGATTGGGTCACCGCTCTAAGGTCGAACAAGCAGGAGATTCGAGCCAGTTTGCCAGGGTTGCCTGCACTCCCGGATGATTCCGTGTAGAGGTAGTCGTCACCAGTGCCTTCCTGACCATCCGACGGGCCTGTACTGCCAGACGGCGTTCCCCCACTCCTCAGAGTCCAATCGATGTCGTCCGTAGATTCCTGTTCCCAGTCTCCCAAACCCGAAGCGAAACTTTCAGAATAGGGAGCCGAGGGTCTGGCAAGAATAGAGAAATCCGCTTCACTCTGACCAATCCCTGCCGGAACTTCCAGGCTGGTAATTCGAATTCTGTAGTCCGCGCCGGGTGTCTGGCCCGCAGGAACCTCCCAGGTATAGGAGCCATCATTTGGCGTGCTTGAGATGATCGTGGAATCGACGGCACCGTTCTTCAGGAGTTCGATCTTCACATTGCCGCCCAAGTTTGAGACCCATGTAAGGCTCTCAGTCGCTCTGTGATAGAAGCGTTCTCCACCACTGGGTGAGGTGACCAGTGTCGAAATGATCGTGAAATCCGCTGCACTCTCAGAAATCTCGGAGGGATGCTCTAGGCTAGTGACTCGAATTCTGTAGTCCGTGCCAGGTGTCTGGGCCACGGGAATCGGCCAAGCATGTGAGTTGTCATTTACCGTGCTTGCGGTGATCGTGGAGTCCACGGAGCCGTTTTTCAGCAGTTCGATCTTCACATTGCCTCCCATACTCGATGCCCAGGTAAGGTTCGCGGTCAGCCCCGCGTAGTAGCTTTCTCCACCATTGGGTGATGTCACCAGAATCGAGATCATCTCAAAATTCGCTGCGCTTTCCGCCGTCTTCAACGGATCGTCGAGACTGGTGATCCGAATTCTATAGTCCGCGCCGGATGCCAGACCCGCCGGAATCTGCCATTCAAAAGCACCATCATTGGCCGTGCTCGCGCTGATTGTGGAGTCCACGATACCGTTCTTCAATAGTTCGATTTGCACATTGCCGCCCAAAACTGAGGCCCAGGAAAGGTCCACCGTCGATCCCGCGTAGTAGCTTTCTCCGCCATCAGGTGAGAACAAAAGGATCCCATCCAGAACGTCGCCGAAGACGAGGACCTCATCGATGTTCCAGCCACAGGAATCGTTGTTGAAAGAAGTATTGGTTGTGCCCATACCCCAGCGCACATAAACGGTGGGTTGGCCATCAGCAACCGCAGAGATGTCGTATTCCACTTCCTGCCAGTCCGTGTCTTCTACCTCTACGTTATCGTTGTGGTAGATTGTCGTCCACGTGGAACCGTCATTCGAAACTTCAATGTAGGCGTTGTCTCCACCTAAACCACCACCATGGTAAACACCGAGCCATCGTTGAAACTTTAGCCTAACGTTTTGATGAGCACTGCAGTCCATGGCCGGGGTGGTGGCCCAGCGCGTCGATGATATTCCCCGTTCGTAGTCCCCACCAAGATTGTAGCCGATCACATTCGGGCCATTGAATCCGGAAGTCGGATCGGCGACGCCATAACCCGTGTTGTAGCTACTTCCATCGGTGGGGCCCGATCCTCCGGTGGGTTGACCGAATCCCCAGCCACCCACCGGATTATTCGCACTGAATGTCCAATTGGGATTGGACTCCATGTCGGCGTAGTAAGCGAGGGCTGGAAGCACCTGGAAGTTGACCGTGTGCCGGTCTTCGATGCTTTCCCCGGTGGTGCCATCTTGATCCTGATCCATGGGATTGCCCGCAGTGTCTTCAATATCCGGTCCAATGACCAATTGGTAGGTGCCGGGTGCGCTCGGCGGTGTCAATGCGAGGGTCAGTGCCGTGTCGCTGGCGGACCACGAGGTTCCGGTAATCAATGAAAGGACCGACGTTCCGTCAGGATCGGTGAAGGAAATAATATCGGTGCCGACATCGAAGGTCGCCGGATTCATGGGGACATTGAAATTCAGGACGAGTTCGGTCACCGGCCCGAGGCCTTGGGGCTCAGCGGTGGTTGCCTGTGAAATGACATGAGGCAGGTCACTGTAAATCTCAAAAATACCGCTATCCGCTGTGATCGTGCTGCCATTCTGAACCAGCTCGACTTGGATCATGAAATCTGTCCCTTCGTCATGGGTGAAGGGAACAGTCCATTGAAAATTGCGGTGCGTCGCCGGGTTCACATCCGTGGCGAATGTCGTGTGCAGCAGGCCGCCCTTGTAGAGTTTAATCGTGGCCAGATCCTTCATATCCCCGCCATTGAATTTTATGGTTTGGGTGGTTCCTTTTTCCCAACGATCCGCTGTGACTGGGTTGATGACCTCAAAGTTAGTGCGGGTGGCATGGGACGAGTTATGAGCCAAACCGGAATCTGAAGCGGCTGGATTACCGTTATCGATGAGGCTGGCGTTGTTGGCCCCGAGGGCAGGATTGGTGCCATCAAATCCGCGAATTCCATTTTCTTCAATAAAGATGGGATCTCCGGTTGCGTTGGGATCGGTGGATAAGTCGTAGCCGGCAGCAGCACCGGTGGGAGCCCCCATGAAAGAGATATTGGGATTTGAATAGTAAGGAATAGTGACGCCTCCGATGCCATTGTTGTAGGAGACAATGGTTCTGTAAGCCTGACCATCATCCGGCGCCGTATACCTCCAGGCATATCTAACGGAATTCACGGCATTCGAGGTGTCGCCCCAGGCATGGCCAGTCCCTAAGCAATGCCCAATTTCATGGGCAAAGGTCATTCGACCGGGGGTCATATTAGTTCTCGAAACGATGCTATATTTATCGGCGGATTGAACCCCCGCCGTGCCACCTCTGCCTTCAAGGATGATGAAACTGGTCAAGTCGCCGCCGAGTTGAGTGGTGAAGTCGGTGACCGTGTCTAAAGCTCCGCCATCCGAACCATTCGTCGTGCGCAGGGCCGAGATCTCCAGCTGCATGTTCGAGGCACTGGTATCGCTAAAGCGATAATCCGGATCTTCGATGGTGCCGAGCAGCATCAATTCGGCATCGGCGATGCCACTGTTGGCAAAAGCACCCGTGACGCGGTCGACCGCGTCAATGATGCGCGCTTCAATTTGGGCGAAGCCACCATCTGCAATGCGCGCTTCCTGGCCATAACCGATGACCACATCGACTGTCCGCCAGCCAATGGTATCTCTTGGGGTGACTTCTTCTGAATTTCGAATCACATATTCACCCTTATCCACGGGTGAATCCTCATCGACGATGGAAGACAAAATATCGTCTGAACAGGTGGCGCATTGATCCGTCATCGTCGAATGATCGACTTCGCGCACCATCATGTGGCCATCGGCGAGGATGCGGTATTCCAATTCCTGACCCGTAGAGTAGCGCATGACGTTACCGTGAAGGATGCCATCGTGATACACGATCTGGGCAGCGCTCGAGGTTTCCTCGCCTGCGATATGGCCCTGGAGCGTATGGGTATTGGCCGAACGGGTTTTGACCGTTTCAAATTCCAAGGTCAGCACTTCCTCGCCCGGCGTGGGCACTAGCAGTTTCGCCGTTTGCCCCTGTACGATCTGGTCGAGCGCGGTAGGGTCGAAGACCATGCGAACCGCCTGCTTGGTATGCGCATCCATTTCACCAGCGAGTAGGCTTAGCCGACCGTCCCGTGGTAACTTGGCCAGCACGGCGGGGTCCTGCAGGAGCAACTGCGGGTCAATCTCCCGGCTAACCAGATCGTGGTAGCGGCGACTGGCATGCGCCCCGCGCGGATAGGGAATTTGCGGGCTTGGTGTGCCGACTTGGGCAAAGACCGCCGGAGGGCTCCAAACTGGTGACGCCGTCGGCTCAGGCGCCTCTAATGCTTGCTCCGCGCCTGATCCGGCCTGGTCCGGCAAGGCGCGTTCTGGCCTAACTTGCTCCGCTTGGCTTGCATCCGTAAAGGATGGAATGGATACGGTGGATGGGGTGTCACCCGACTGCCAAAGCCACAGCAGGGCAAGCGCAAAAAAGATGAGTAAAGTAACGAAGGCGGGGAGGAATTTTCGGTGCATAAATACCTGATTCTTTGACGGTTCTAGACGAAATCAAAGTCATTCGGCCTGCACCTCCTGTATGTTTTTGGTTTGGTTGTCGGGTTTAGAACTTTGAAAGCGGCACCTGCAAAGCTGGTCCTGTGGCGACTGCGGCGGGGCTACGGCGGCTTCGTAGGCGTGTGATAAACTCACCGAGCTGTCGGCAACCACCCCTGCGTCATCGCCTATGACGGCGATGACGCTGTCCCCTCCTTGAAAAGGCGGGGAGCTTTCCGGAAACTCTCCTCCTGCCCGAAGGGAAAGGAGGAGACAGCTTGCGCGCCGTCGAGGCGCCCAAGCAGAGGTGGTCCTGTGGCGGCCAAACCGAGCTGATCCCGGTCCGACAATTCACTCCTCTGATGGATGTCCAAAGTTTTCTCGAATCCGCGCCAGCAATGCCTCCGGCATATCCCAAACGACTTGGTTCTCAAAGCGAAGCACCCGAATGCCTTGTTCCTCTAAATATGCAGTGCGCTCGGCATCTTTTGCCGCAGCGATGGGCCCGGTGTGCGACTCGCCGTCGAGTTCGATAGCCAGCTTCTCTGTTGGACAGTAAAAGTCCAAAACATGCGGCCCGACCGAATGCTGACGGCGAAACTTCCGACCGCACACTTGGCCATTTTTCAGATAAATCCATAATCGCGCCTCGGCAGGCGTCAGTGCCCGTCTGAGTTTTCTGCGAATCGACTTCAAGTCTGAGCGATTATGCAGGGGACGCTTTTTCATGGCGATGATGCAAGCAGTCTGGTCGCTTTAAGGCAAGGGTGCTTCTGTCCTTCTGGGGTAGATGCGTCTGAGGTATTGGAGCGAGTGTGGAGGCTTAGACGTGCCGCAACCACCCCTGCGTCATCGCCTAAGACGGCGATGTCGCTGTCCCCTCCTTGAAAAGGCGGGGAGCTTGTGCGCTGCAGGGTTCGGAACCGAGCCCCATTCGCCCTACTCCGCGCGCATGTAGGCAAAGAAGCCGCAGTGGTAATCTCTGGGCACTTCATCAAGTTGCTCTGACTCCAGGCCATCACCAAATTTACCTTTTTCTATAATCAGGAAGTCAATGCCATTGTAAGTTCTCACCTGCATTTTCAAGGCGACGCCATCCTCATTTCCAATCAGCGTATCCCCCGTCCAAAAGTATTTTGGATAATACCTCGATTTTGAAGTCTTTCCGCCGTTTTCGATGACGAGCACATCCTTTGGAATACCCAAATTGATTGGCCCATTGCCTTTGGGTTTGAGCCAGCTTTCGATCGTGGAATCAATGTCACTGGGTGTCTTGGGGTTCGGGTGGACCGCCCAGTGCCATGTGCCGGTAAGTTTATCGTTCGGTGTAAATTTACCGTCGTATGTAAACATATCGGATTCTTTTCCGCTGATAAAAGACTTGAGTGTGGTCTTTGGTATGCGACGCACGAATTCCTCTCCGTCCGGTAATTTTTCGATCACGGACCCGATGCGTTTGCGCACCGTCATCGCTCCATTCTTCATGACGGCACCGGTGTAAGGATCTTTCAGTTCATGCGGGAAATCCGCATAGACTTTTTTAAGCAACGGGCTGGCGAAGGCTTTAACTTCTGAGCTCGCCCCCTCAATCGCCCCTCGTATCGCTTGCGTTGCATTGTAGGAAGACGAATCGACGGTCAGATTGGCAGTGGTATAAATAATCGCGGGATAGACCGCTTTGTAATGCTTCTGATCGTTGGCGATCTTTGTTAGCGTTCGGATCGACGCTTCCTGTAGCCAATCACTATCATATCTCAGTAGCTCAATCAGACGGTCGCGGTGTTGCGCTACGAGATCCGCATCCGCTCGATTGAGTGCCTTGATCGCGTAGAGAGTCACCCACCAGGATTCGTCCGGGTCTTCGATCATGGCACCGGCCAGTTCAAACATCTCCGGCGTGATCTGGTCTTGCTTCAGGGAGGGCCCTTTGAACATACCCGTAAGCGCCAATAGGCCGGCATGGCGCAGACGCGGGTCGCCGGACTTTAGTAGGGGAACCACCAAGTGTACCCAGCCTTTGCCGACGACATTTGACATGGCCCCGGCGCGGTAGGCGTATTCCGGATGGAGCAGGCGCTTAAAAAGATCCTTCTCAGTTAAGCTTGGATTTTCGTGCTCATACAGAACGGCCAGCGAGGCGTCCTTAAGCACGGTTTCATTCAGCAGCGCTTCCTGTGTCAGTTTTAATCCCTCCCCAATATAAACGGGATCCGGCGAATTAAAGATGTCGTCGGCGGCATTCCCCCAAGGGCGTTGGGGTAATTGAAAATGCTTCGCCCATTGGCTGCGGGGTGCCCCCCAGATTTGCAAGGCTTTGCGCGGATACGTGTAGGTCAGGGCAAAGTATGTGCCCCAGGCGCGCCCAGCCGTCGCATCCGTCAGGGTTCGATGATAGCGATCATCCATGCCCGCGATCCCGATGCTGCCATCATGCCGGCGGGAGAGTTCCATCACCCATTGTCTCGTGTCGTGATAGGAGCGGTAAGGAATCGGGCGTTTCTCGCGCATCAGCGCCACCGCGCCGTGGTGCCAGATTTCACCCATGCCGCCGCCGGTATGGGCCGCGTGGAACCAGTTGGTGGCGTAAAACGCTTTCATCGCGGAGTTGTCGCGGGCCATCGCATAGACGGAGTCTTCCCCCTCCGGTGTGAGTTGAGGGTCGCACTGGGGTCATGTCGTTATGTTTGCAATTGACATAAACCATTTTGTGAGCTAACCAACCATTTATGCCGCGCAGTCTACGAATCGAGAAAGAGAATGGAGTGTATCACATCATCAATCGTGGCAACTACCGCCAGGATTTGTTTATCAACGAAGGCACCCATCGATCTTTTGAGAAATGTCTGTTTGAAACCTGCGAGAAGTGCGGGTGGATACTTGAGGGGTTTTGCGTAATGACCAATCACTTCCATCTGGTCGTGCGCACGCCGAAGGGCAACCTGATCTACGGCATGAAGTGGCTGCAATCGACCTTTGCCAATCGCTATCACAAGTTTCGAAAATTGCACGGCAAGTTGTTCCAAGGGCGCTACAAAAGTCTGATTGTTGAAGAAGACGGCTATCTAGGCGCCCTCCTCCACTACACGCATCTGAATCCCGTGCGGGCGGGCATGACGGATGTAAAGAACCTGCGTGAATACCGGTGGTCGAGCTACTGGTATCTTCAGCACCCTGCCAAGCGACCTGAGTTCATGGATTGCTCCGGAGCGCTGGAAGCGGCGGGTGGCTTGGCGGACACCAGCTATGGCCGCCGCAAATACATGGACTACCTTGAATGGCTCACGAACGACAAAACCGCTCAGGAGGAGATGGCATTTGATAAAATGTGCCGCGGATGGGCACTGGGAACCAAAGATTTCAAGAAGGCACTCATCGCAGAAGCAGCCGAAGCGGATGAAGATCCAGACGAGCCAAAGGAAAAATCCATAAAAGTCCCCCGCTACGATGGTGCCACACTCCAAGAGGCCAATGAGCTAAGGTGGGAACTGTTGCTGGATACATCCATGAAGTTATTGAAGAAGAGCCCGGCGGACAGCATAAGGGAGATCAAGTCGGCTGATTGGAAGATCCTGATTGCTGCGGTCTTGAAGAGCAAAACCAGCGCCACAAATGTCTGGATCGCGGAAAAGCTCAACATGGGCGTCCCCCACGCTGTCAGCCGCTATGTGGGCATCTTCAAGCAAAATAAGGAAGATACAAAACAAGCTTACCATGAGCTAATTGCAAACATAACGGCATGACCCCTGCTGATTCTTAGGATGTAGAGCCCGGGGCACCGCTGCTGCCAGCCACGATCGTCGCTGCCGAGCCGTTGGCTGTGCCGAAATCAGCCGAACCCTGGCTATCGCTTGGAAGCACGCCGCTTTCACCCATTTCGTACCAGTGTTGCAAGACCACTGCGCCATCGGCGGAACTAGAGATCGCAAGCGATCCGGTTACAGCAAGAGCAACAATGCTCAAATCTAAAATGGATTTTTTCATATTCGATTTCATGGTTTTGTAGTGTGTAAGTTTGTGGATTAATTATTGATGACCTGGCCGCTAAGATGATTGGGCTTAATTTGCACAGCAATGTCTCTTCGTTTTACTATTTTGAGTGTCTGTTTACCCGACCCTCTTAAAAAAAATCATTTTTCTAACTAAATCGACTAAAATAGTTTTGACAACTGGTGCATATTTGACATAGTTTTATGTGTGCTGAAAACCTACGTCGAGCAGTTAGCGGATACGATTCGCGGTGAAATTGAGAAGGGACGGTGGTCCGGCGATATGCCGGGCCATAAAAACTTAGCGAGTGAGTTGAGTGCCAATAGCCGGACGGTAGCCCGGGCCTTGGAGCAACTGGAGAAAGAGGGTCTTCTGCAGTCTCAGGGGCCGGGTCGTCGGCGAAAAATTGTGCAGACGAACGCTCGTATCGCTACCCGAGAGGTGAAGGTGATTCTCTACGAACGCGGCGATGCCTCCGACAGTGCCATTCGGGAATTGCGCCGCTGTCTGGAAAACGCGGGGTATCCATTCAGCTTTGCCCCCAAATCTTTAAACGAGCTGAAACAGGATACGGCACGCGTGGCAAAAATGGTCAAGATGCATCCGACCGCGCTTTGGATCGTGTTAGTTGGGGCGCGGCCGGTATTGGAGTGGTTTTCAGAAGCAAAGATTCCGGCTCTTGCGCTCTTTGGGAGGGTGGCCGGACTTGCGATGCCCGGCTCCGGGCTAGATAGCCTCGTGGCCCTACAGGAGGGGCTCGATTGCCTCTTTAGCTTGGGACATAAGAAAATTGTCATGTTGACCCGTAAAGAGCGCCGAATCCCTGAATTAGGGCGTCATGAGCAACTCTTTTTGGAACAACTGAAGAGTCAGGGTATTTCGAGCGGTACTTACAATTTACCTGACTGGGAGGAATCGGCCGAAGGCTTACGTCGATGTCTCGATCGCTTATTTGCGGTCACGCCGCCTACCGCACTTTTCATTCAAGATGCCCAATTGTTTTTAGCGGTTAGCAGATATTTTACTGCGAAAAGGGGTAAAGATTTCAGGCAGGTCGCGCTGATTGCAATGGATTATGATCCTCGCTTTGATTGGTGCGACCCGCCTGTGGCACATTTCCGTTGGGATGAGCAGGCGGTGGTGCGCCGAGTCGTCCGCTGGGTGGATAGCGTCGCCAAGGGTAAGGAAGACCGGCGGCAGTACGTCACGCCTACTAAGTTTGTCGGCGGCGAGACGCTCCCGAGGGTGGACTGAGGGCTTCGATGGGGTGGGCTTCGATGGGGTCCAATTTTCCATGCAAGGACCAAAGCGGAAGCGCTTACGCTACGTTGACATCGATCAAAATCACACCCGCTGGAGCGAGTAGCGGCAAAATAAAATTCCAGCGTAGCTGGCGACCGCTTATGGGCTCTTATTTACGCTTATAGGATAAGGCGCTAACGAAGATTGCCCGTCTCATTTTGGAACATATTCTTTTAGCATATAGGCTCTCAGAAGCCACCTATTGTCCTTAGTAAAAGGATAAAATACGATATTCTGAATAGAAGGCTTTTAATACCCGTTGGTGCTGAAGGGGGAGGCCGGCAGGCCGTTCTGGTTGTAGAGATTGAAGCCTGTGGGATACTGGGTGTAGGCGTAACGCACTGCAACGGGTTCTTTTACCCCGTCGCTGCGCACGATCAGATCCGCGCCATCCAGTTCGCCTTTCGCCCAGTGCCAGGTGCCATCCTTGGCCTGAATTGAGAGCCAGGGGATGTCAGCGCCGGGAGTGGGCTTGACGGGTTCGTAGCCTTCCTTGATCCCCAGCATCAGGCCATTCTCGGCATGGTCGAAGCTCACACGGATCGCCGATCCTTCGACCTTGTGGCTTTTGTAAATCGGGCCGCTGGGAACCAGATCGGCAGCGCCATATTGATGCCGCATCGCCCAGCGTGAGAGACGAAGCCCGACATCATACTTGTTGACCGGGTGCTCTCTCACCGAGCCGATGTCGATGGTCACCGCCATGCCGGTATTCTTGATTTTCATCGCCTCAAGCTGGGCATTGCGGATCTTCGCCCGGCCATCCCCCGTCTCCGCCTCCAGCTTCAGCACCCCAGGCATTATCCCGGACAAGCGCCCTTCCTCCATCTCCTGGCGAAGATGCCCTGCCACCTGCTCCGCCACGGTTTTTGAAAGAAACGGTTTCATATCCTATATAACCTACCCAAAATAAGGGATGGTTGTCGAATAAAGATTTTCTTGCGTAACGGGCTACATTTCGCTTTTTTAAGTTTGTCTAATATTCTTATCACAATATGAAAAACAAATTCCACACATCACTTCTATCCCTCGCCGCACTGGCGATGAGCATTGGCTCCGCGAATGCGGCTGCGGTCATCTATGAACCGTTTGATTATGACGCGGGCAATCTTGGAGCCGTCGGTGGCTCAACAGGACTCAACGGTACCTGGGGAGCAAATCGGGCAGGCGTAAAGTCAGGGGATTTATCTTTCGCTGGTCTCGAAACGACCACAGGCACAAACTACGGCGGCAAGACCAGCAACCGAATCGCCGGCGGTGCGGGCGCAGGAGCTGACAGTATTGGAACTGCAGGTTTGCTTGCCGATGGTGCAACGCTTTGGTTTAGCGCCTTGGTGGATACCACCACAATTAATGCAAGCACTGGGCGGGCTTATGTCGGCATCGGCACCACATACGTTGATGGCTTTGGTCGCTACGGTGCTAACGGCAGCGGAGATGAGGGCATTGGTTTTGTGCTCGAAAACAAAACGCTCTCTACCCATGCGTGGTATAGTAACGGCGGGCAGTCAGTAGCTTCAGGAACTCTGCTGGGTACGGGGACGCAACTGATCGTTGGTCGCATTACATGGGGAGCCTTAGGTGAGACGATTGATCTTTATACGCCCAGCGGCGACCTTTCGTCAGCTGGCACTGCGGTCGCGACAATGACCACCACGATTAACCTCGATCAATTAGGTGCGACTCTTGCAGCCGATAAATTCGACACTGCCACTTTTGGCGGCACTGGCGATAGTACTGACAGCTATTACGCAGTCGATGATATGCGTTACGGTGCAAGCTATTTGGACGTTGTGCCCGTTCCCGAGCCATCGACGACTTTGCTCGGTGCCCTCGGCTTCCTCGCCCTTCTCCGCCGCCGCCGTTAATCGGCGCGGTTACAAATTTGTTTTTCCGAAAACGCCCGCGTCACGACGCGGGCGTTTTTGTTTTCACAGGCAGCACAGGAATTCCTTTCCGGTCAGCAAATGTTGTTTCCGGGGATGGAGTCGGCCAAGGAGAGGCTGCATCCTGAAAAACTTTGCGCCTTTGCGGCTTTGCGCGAAAAATTCTTCATCTGAATCAATCGACCAGCCCAGTGGAAGAGAATTACAGATCCCATCAATACCCGTTGGTGCTGAAGGGTGAGGCGGGTAGGCCGTCTTTGTTGTAGAGATTGAAGCCGGTGGGATATTGCGTGTAGGCGTAACGCACGGCGACGGGTTCTTTTACCGCGTCGCTGCGCACGATCAGATCCACGCCATCGAGTTCGCCTTTCGCCCAGTGCCAGGTTCCATCCTTGGCCTGAATCGAGAGCCAGGGGATGTCCGCGCCGGGAGTGGGTTTGACGGGTTCGTAGCCTTGCTTGATTCCCAACATCAGGCCATTCTCCGCATGGTCGAAGCTCACACGGATCGCCGATCCCTCCACCTGGTGGCTTTGGTAAATCGGGCCGCTGGGAACCAGATCGGCAGCGCCATATTGATGCCGCATCGCCCAGCGCGAGAGGCGAAGTCCGACATCATACTTGTTGACCGGGTGCTCTCTCACCGAGCCGATGTCGATGGTCACCGCCATGCCGGTGTTCTTGATTTTCAACGCCTCAAGCTGGGCGTTGCGGATCCGCGCCCGGCCATCACCCATCTCAGGGCCGACGCCATCCGAGTTGCTGATGCTGGCGATCTGCACGAAGTAGAACGGGAAGTCGCCCTGCCCCCAAATTTCGCGCCAACCTTCGATGAGCAATTTCATTTTCTCAAAATACTCAGGTCCCTCGGCATCGTTGCCTTCGCCCTGATACCAGAGCGCGCCACGGATTCCGTAGCCGATCAATGGCTTGATCAGGGCATCGAAATTCCGGATTCGCTTGGGATCCTGGAGCCCGGACCAGATCTTTTCACTCACTAACTCCTGCGGGACGTTTGCCATCCACTGCTCAATCGATGACCCGCCCGTAGATTCGAGGAGGAGGCCGATCGGCACCTTGATTTCCGGCTGGATTTCGCGGGCGAAGCAGAAGGCGACGCGCGAGACTACGCGCGAGGTTTCGGGCGTGCAGACGATCCATTTCCCGTCACGCCAATACCGCAGGGATGGATAGTTGGCATTTTTGATCGTGCCCGGAGGCCAGGGGCCCATCTTCAAGGGGCCGCCCATATTGGACTGGCCCGAGCAGAGCCAGACCTCGCCGACCAGCAGATCGTTCACTTCGAGGGTTGCCGGATTTCCCGCGATGTCAGCGCAGACCTTCAGCGTTTTGCCATCAAGCGTTGCATTCACAGATGTCAACTTGTCACCTTCCAGCGGATCGAGACTGGTGCGCCATTGGTGCTTGTCGTCAGCCACCGCCGTCTTGGATTGACCGCCAAACTCCACCGAGACCATCGTGCCCTTCGGTGCCGTGCCCCAAATCGGGAGTGGGATCCCTTGCTGCAGCACGGCATGATCGATGAATGGCTTGCCGAGAGCAAAGGAGGGAACCGACGCTGCTTCCACCGGTTCGGCAGAGGTAGATCCAACGCAGAACACAGTGATGCAAACGGCGGAAACGACAGGAAGAAATCTTGCGATGAGGCTCATGTGGGTTGCCGGTTGGAACATTGTTTTGATCGTAAGATCAGAGTGACTGATGTCCCACGGCATCAAATACGCCGTCGAGCTTCAGCCATTCGTCGATCTCCACAGCGGTGGTCTTACCCGTCATCCCTTGAGGTGCCGTGATCTTGGGGGCCAATGCCTTATTCGGCAATGTATAGATGAGGGGAATGTCGAGGTCGTCATGCCACAGGGTGAAACGGGTCTTGAAACTCTTGATGAGTGCCGCCATTTCGGGCCCGAAGTTCGCGCCCTGATCCTCCGCCACCATGGACTCGCCGGTGAGGAACACGATGCCACTCATCGCCGTCGGCGTGAAGCTGTGCATATAAACATTGTATTCGAAGGTTGCGGTTGAATCGCCTACCTCTGGTTTCGGCGAGGGATAGGAGCCCCACTGACTGCCGTCCGGAACGGCTTTCGTCTGCATCATGGCTGGGATGTATTCGCCCCAGAATGTCTTCCACTCCGAGACGTAGCGACGCGCGTTGGCGACGTAGTAAGGATTATCCGGATATTGGCTGCCCACCGTCTGGTAATCTTCCATCAGCGTGGGGGCGTATTTGAGAAAACTCGGGGCGATCCAGTTTTTAATCGGGACGTCTTTCTTGGCCTTCAGGTAGATGATGCCCACTGGACGACCGGTCTTGGCGGATATCTGATTACCGAGAGCGGCAGACAGTCCATCCGCTTCCTGCCAGAATGCGGCGAGGCGATTGCTCCATGAGCCATCTTCCTGCATGACTCGCGGTGTCCGCGAGGTGCAAATGCTGAAGCGGCTGGGCTCTGCCCGGCCGTCACGGTTCGACTGATTTTTGATCATGCGGACGATCTGGCCGGATGGTTTGACCTCTGGCACTTTGAATTCACCGACTGGAGCGACCACGCACCAGACGTCGCCAAACACGATGCCCGTGATCTCCCGCTCGTGGACCAATTCGCCGTCGATGGTGAACTGCACTTTCAGCGTATAGGGCTGCGGGCCCGCTTTCATGGGTGGCAACGTCACCTTCCACTCGGCCATTTCCGGGGTCACATCGATGACTTGCTTGATATCTCCAAATTCGAAGTGCACCTTGCAGTCGCCTTCTTCCGGCTCGGTGACCCATTCTCCATAGAGTCGTGTCGATCCCCAGATGGTGACGGGTTGGTCCGCCTGGAAGACGGCATCATCCCGAAACTGCACACTCAGCAGGGGCATTTTCCGGTATTCATAGATTTTACCCACCGTGCTGGGGTCGATGCTTTCTCCGGCGATTTTGAGTTTTTCATCCGGCCAGGTGTCACTGGTGACCATCTTTTGATCGAAGTAGATGAATGGAGTCATGGGCAGCAGTGCCGTATTGTAAAGATTGGGCTGCCAGCCGACCTCGCCGGTGGCGTAGGAGACACCGCGGGGCTTGCTGACGCCTGGGGCGGTCACGACCACCTTGTCGCCATCAATCTTCATGCTGGCCGGGTGCCAGACGCGGTCTGCGCCTGCGAGGAAGAATAGCCGCACCTGATCGTCCCCGTTCGGGATCACCTTAGGCTCGGCAAGCTCCGTCGAATCTTCGTGGCGCTCGACCGCGTTGTAGCCGGTTTCTGCCACGACCAAGCCACCCTTGGCATGGTCGAACTTGATGATGACCTGATTGCCCTCAACCTTGTAAGATTTGAACATCGGCCCATCGGCGACGAGGTCTTGCTGGCCATACTGGTTTTTTAGAGCGTGCAGCGCCAGCCGTTGGCCGGGGACTGCCTTGCAGCGGTAGTGGATGGCACCGCTGATATCGATTTGCGAGGCCATGCCGGTGTTCGGGATGTCGCGTGCCAGCCAGGTGCCGAGCCGCATCTCAGCGCTGGGGCTAATGCTGGGCTGATTGACCTCTTTACCGAGGTCTTTCATTGCAGGGCTGTAAAACTGGTGGAAATAAACAGGCAGGTCGGGTTGATCCCATACGATGCGCCAGCCGCGAATCAAACTGTGCAGATTGTTGTAGTAGCTGAGCCCTTCGCCCATATTGGCATAACCCTGATTCCAAATCGCACCGCGGATGGCGTAGGGCACCACCGGACTCAAGCGGCCATTGAACAACCAATTGGCATCACGGTTGGAGCTTAAGTTTCCGGGAATATCCGCAGAAATGATTTCTGCCGACTTGTCATTCTCAATTGCCTTTTCGGCTGCGGCAATTTGATCCTCCATTGATTGATAGAAGGCAGTCCATGCCTGCTTGTGTTCCGGTGTCGTTGGGTCGGTTTGCTGGCTTTTCAAGTTAAGTGCTTTGCTGTAATCATCCTCAGCGGATGCGAGGCCCTCACGCGGGATCCAGGCTTGAATCGAAGTTTGGCTGAACGAGCAGTTGAGTATACCGATCGGCACCTTGACCTCCTGATAGAGATGGTAAGCAAAGGCAAAAGCGATCGCACTGTAGTTGCCGTAATCCCCACTATTCCATGCTCCGGTTGCCTTCTTGATTGGGTGGAGTTGGGACGTCACTGAGTTTACCTGGAACTCGCGGATGGGGACCACCTTGCCTACATGGCTCGCTTCCAATTTTTTCACGAGTTGTTCCACGCGACTTCTGCCGGCGACCCACTGCATGTTGGACTGGCCGGAAGCCAGCCACACCTCGCCGACAAGAATGTCTTCGAGCGTTTCCGTCTTACCGCCTTGCTCCCGGATCACGAGTGAGGCGGGTTCGAAGCTCGCCTTGAGATCCTTGAGTTCAGCCACCCATTTGCCATCCTTACCCGCGGTGGCGGATGACTTTTGCCCCGCGAATTCGACGGTGACTTTGGTGCCCGCTTGGCTCCAACCCCAAACCGGGACTTTCATCCCGCGCTGCAGGACGGCGTGATCATTAAATGGAGCACCCAGCTGAATCGCCAGCGCGCGGGGTCCATCGGTGGTTTTGGTGTCTGCTGCAAAAGCCTGAGATAGACTCAAACCTAGCGCAATAATGGTGGTGATGATGATGTGTTTCATAATAGGTTGTTCGGAGAATTAGTTCTTAATGCTAGATTTCACACGCCGGTGTCTACGGCGCGACGGGGGGAAGCTTCTGTTCCTCCACCCACACGCTCAGGGGCCCGATTGCAGGGATAAAACGTTCCGGGTCGAAGTTGTTCATCGGGAAATTGGCGACGGCGATGGTCACTTTGCCGCCTTTGAGGTCATCAAGGTGTTCCTGCCAGATATGGCTGCCGCGAAGTCTCTGTCTGCGCCAGGCAGTGACTCCGTTTTTCACTTCGGTCAGCAGTTTGCCGTTGAGATAGATGGCGTAGCCCTCACCCGAATTGTCGTGAATGCTTCCATCCAACCGGATCCGGTAACGGTGGCCTTCCTTGAGCGGTGGAAGTTCGAATGTCTTTCGCATCAGCACCACATCGTTTGAAGTGACCGTGGCGGGCATGGTGCGCTTGGGCGGATAGATCGCATATTTGGAAATCCACGCGTTGTCTGCCGGGACCATTTCCGCCATTTTCATACCGAAGGGCGCCTGTCCGCTTTTCCAGCCGGCTTTCTTCGCATCGAACGCGGGAACGAACCATTCGTCCATGCCTGTAGGCGGAGTCACCTCAAATGCAGCAGGTTTGGCCGCCGCCTCGGTGGATTTGCTTTTGTAGGGGCTGTTAGGAAGATCGAAACCGTAATAGTCCCAAGTCGCGGTCTTCATATCCGCCAGCACCGGCTTCCAATCGTAGTCGTGAATTCCGGCCGCTTGTAGAAACGCCACAGCGTCGTCAATCGTATCGTCCATATAATCGGGCATTTTGGTCGGCTTCGGCTGAGCTTGCTTGAGCAGCTCTTGCAAGACAGTTTGCTTACGTGAATCGGCCAGGAATCCTGCCAGCAGACCCTCAAGGATCATCGGTTTCTGGGCGGCATGCGATGCCGCGATCTGCGCTTGAGTCGGAGTCGGCTTTGCCGCTTCGGCGGCCATCGCGGCCATCGTCTTGGCCTCACGATCCGACTTGGGAATCGCCTCGGCCTCGCCGCCTAGCAGGCGCACCATCGCCCGCCCCATCGCCTCGCCCACCAATAGATAGGTTTCCGGATTGCGATTGTAGTGGTAGTCCTGATCACGTGGCGACTCATTCACTTCGCGCCAGAAATCCCGCGTGTCGACCGAAGCCACCGATCCCGCGAAATCGGGATGCTGCTGGGGATCACCGACCGCCATCTGCGCTTCCCAAACACCCTTCCACCGGCCCTGCATCAGGCGGTAGCCGTGAAACCCGACCGTGGCCACCACGGCCTTCATCGTGGGGGCGTTGAACTCCTTGCGCAGGTCGTTGATCAGGTCGGTCAGGCATTTTTCGTAATCCTCTTTGGTGGACCCGCTGTCCTTGTGGCCTTGAAACCAAGCAAAGCCGGCAAGCTCGTAGCCCTGCCCCTTGTATCCCGGCACCACTTTTTCGATATTGGCAAGGGTTTCGTGTACGCCCTTGACCATGGCGCGGTATTCATAGCCCTCGTATTCGCTGTCGGAGAGTTTTCCACTGGAAGGCCGACGGAAGTCGTGCTGCAGCGAGCGGTTGCCTTGCGCCGTCTTGATCAGCAGCACTTGCTCGTCATGGAAGGTGCCCATGACAAAACCAAAGCCGACTTCAGGCCCGATGGAGTTGCACTTCGACAGGCATTTTTTGTTGGAATCAGCGCTCATCGGAGCGCCCTTGCCGCCCTTTGTCAGCCTGGCCTCTTGGAAATACACGTCGTTGCGCACGGTCCAATTGCCCTGATCGTCGATGAGGTAGGTAAACTTCCCGTCCTTCTTCGTCAAGGTGACGAGGTCGCCCTTACCGACAAGATCCACTTGCTCCAACCAGAGGGCTGCAGACCCGCCCTGGAAGTAGGTGATTTGAAGGGGATAGCGTTTACCGGCCTCAAGGGTGATTTTGGTGAGCGCTGGTTTGCCGCCGGGTTCCTTGCGATAGGCTTCCTTGCCATCCACCAGTGCGAGCGCGTGGGTGCTTTCGCCAAAACCCACGTGAAGCAGATAGTTACCGGTCGCCGGAACATCGATGTAGGCGCTGGCCACCGGAGTGCAGGGACCATCGATACTTGGAACCGACGCCGCGACCGTGCCGAGCGGCATGGTCGATGTTTTGGCGGGAGTCAGCTTCGAATAGTCCGCGTTCGGATCATACGCTCCCTGGTGAATGGCTACCACGGCCCCGGCTTGCGCCGACGCATCGGCAGACTGATAGACAGCATGAGTCCGCAGGGCAGGAATATCTCTCCATTCCCACCGGCAGGCGGCCTTCCTGCGACTCGTGCCGATGGGCATTTCGCCGGCAATGATCGATGGATCTGCAGATAGATAAACGGAGGAGTATTCGGGATGCGCACCGGTAATGTCCCCCATGCCGACCATGTTCGATTGCCCGGCAAGGATGTAAACCTTGACCGGCTTGGCCGGGTTCCCGGGTTGGCCGTCAGGACGCGGCAGATTGAGCGGGATTGGAGCGGAATAGAGACTGGAGAGGAGTGCCCCGGTAATCGCGACGATTAAGATGACTGGTTTCATGAGTATTCGTGAACTTGTGTGTAAAAGATTTACTGGAATTGGATAGAGATTGTTTCAGCTTTTGAAAAGTTTCCGGCTAAGGAACCTATGGTATGCGCTGCATGACGATTATCGGCGACTTCCAGCCGACCGAGTTTTTCTCACGGAAGCCCCCGGCCTCGATGAAGAGGTAGTCATCCTTGATGGCCATCTTCAGCGCTTGGTGTTTCTCCATGTCGATGAGCGTGTTACCAGTCCAGAACCGGTTGGGATCGGCGGTTTCACCGCCGCTAAGGAACGTGATTTCCTTGAGCTTCGCATAACCGACATCTCTGGGGTTAGCGGGATCAAAGGCCTCGATCGTCGGGACGTGGGCGATTGCTGTCCAAGCGCCCAGCACTGCCGGATTTGCGACTAGTTTTCCGTCCCACTTGAATTTACCAGCTTCGGGATCCTCGCTGTTGCGGCTCGGGTCCTGCAAGTCCTGCCATTCTGTGGAGAACAGTGATTTTGCGACGAGCGCTTTTTTCACCATGGCGTCATCCAGCGGCGGCATCTTCATTTCCTGGAACCAAAGGCCCATGAAGTTCGCCTTGTTCTTGCTGCGCTTGTGAATGTGCATGAACCCGGTGGCGGCAATCGTCACTGTGCCGCTTTGAAACTCGGCGAGACGTTCCTGGTCGATGTAGTAACTGACGGGATGGCCGGGTTCCCGCTTCTTAAACTCACGCTCACGCTCGAGGACTTGCTTGCCGTTGACGTAAACCCGTATGCCGTCGCCGTTGTTCATGTGCGACAGGCCGCCGACCGCGAGGCGGTAGCGGTGCCCTTGCTGGAGCGGTGGAATCGAGAACGTGCCGCGGATCAGCAAGACTTCCTTGTCCCAGAACGTCTGCATCGGCTCGCAGCAGCGACAGTAGGTGAAGGTGCAGGGCGATTGCCTGCTGGGCGAGAGGCCAGTCAACTGATCAATGAAGGGCTTGGGCTCCGTGCGCAACTTGCCGTTTTCCTGGCCGAAAGGTTGCAGGCCGTTTTGCCAGCCCGCCTTCTTCGCGTCGAAGTCGTTGGCGGACCAGCTCTCCATGCCGTCCGGATAGGTCACCTTGCGGTAGCGCGTGCCCCCGGCTTCCCAACGCATGGTTTCGGGTGGGTCAAAGCTGAAGTAATCCCAGCTCATGCTGTCCCAGGCCGGACCGAAGGGCTGCCAATCGTAGTCGTTCACGTCCATCTTGTCATAGAGCGCGACCAATTCCTCGACTTTGGCTTGCTGCTTGGGGTCGGCCACCACCGGCTCCTGCCCGACTTCCGCCAAGAGTGGCGCAAAGTTGCTGGCCACATACTCCGGGATCAACTGGTCGCGGATGACCGCATTCACCTCTTTTTTCAAGGCGGGGCCGAAATTGGCCGGGTCGGCATTGAAGAACAGTTCCTTGTGAGGCAGGGGTTGTTCCGGATAGCGCTTGTTGGCCAAGGTGAGCAGGACATCGAGCCCGCCCGGTTGCTGGGCCAGCGTGGACGCCAGGTTTCCTAACAGCAATTGTTCCGCATTCGCAAGATCCAGACCACCGGGAGCCTGTAGCTTTACGGGGAATTCCGCATAGCCTTGCTCAAATGACTTTGCGGCCAATGCCTGCACCGCCGGGGATGCTTCGGACAGTTTGTTGCCGATTCCCAGCAGCTGATAGGACATGACATTGCTCCGGTTTTCAGCCGCTACTTTGCCGATGATCGGCAGGATTTTCTGATAGAACCGCTCGTCGTCGATCAACCCGTTCAAGGCGGTGAGGGAGGCGCTGCGCAGCCACCAGTCTTCGTGTTGCAACCAATGGCAGAGCTGGTCCACATGGGGCACCAGCAGGTCCGGCTTCGCCAGGCCGAGGTTCGTCAACGCGCTCTCGACCACCCACCACGATTCGTTCGGGTTATTGATGATCCCAATCAGTAATTGGACCATTTCGTCGGTCAGCCGATTGGCTTGCGGAGGTTCATGCTTGGCCTTGGGCGCGGTCCGCCTGCTGATGGCCATGCAGCCGGCATGACGCACGCGCGGATCTTTGTCCCGCAGCAGTTGCAGGATCATCGAGTCGCCGGATTTCTTCGCGATGGCGTTGGTTGCGATCTGCCGCACGCCTTGATCCGGATGACGCGCATATTTCAGCAACTCCTCATCGGCGACATCGGGCGCATCCAGACGGCGCATGAGCGGCCAGGAAGCGTCGGACGCGAGTTTCTCGTTGTCCCAGTTAGGCACTATGCCGTCCGGTCCGGCGGTGGAGGTAAGCGATTGGAAGACGTCGTCGGCAGCCGTTCCCCATGGCCGTTTGGGCAGTGCGTAGGGCTTGGAAAACTGGGTGGCCGGCGCGCCGGTGATGCGCAGCGTTTGGCGCGGAATGGTGTAGCTCAAGGCGAGTCCGATACCCCAGCTATCGGGGGCGTCGTAGCGGGTCCCGCTTCCTGCGGTGGCACCGACAATGCCCATCGAGCCATCGAAGCGCCGCGACAATTCGTAGAACCATTGGCGGTTGTCCATGAACTCCCGGTATTGAGTCGGCTTCTTGTCGTGCATCAGACCCATCGCCCCACTGCGCCAGATCTCGCCGATGCCGCCGCCGGTGTGACCGTGCAGCATCCAGGAGGTGGAGTAAAATCCTTTAGAAGCACTGATGTCACGCGCCCTGGCATAGATCGAGTTCTCGCCATCGGGCGTCAAGGCCGCAGCCGCGGCCATCTGGAACGCGAGCTTACCGGTTTTGCCGTTATCGACGAAGCCGGTTTCAGGCAGCCCGTCGCCGTAGGCCACGTTACCGTGACCGGCGAAGCGGTAGAATTGCCTCAGCGATTCCTGCAGCATGAATTCATCCACCTCCGCCCCGCATTCCCGCGCCAGCAGCAAGAAGGTCGTAGCCGGGACGCCGGCCGCATTCAGGTGGCCATAGCTGAAATTCACCCCACCCCTTTGGTTCCAGCCGCCGTTATACATATTGCGGCGGAGGTAGTCGGCATACAACTCAATGAGCGGAATGATTGAGGCATCACCAGTGCGCAGGTAGTATTCGCAGAGTCCGATTCCGCCATAACCGGCGCCCCACACGATGGTTTCGATCTTTGTTAGACCCTTGTGCTTCTCCACCTGTTCTTTGACCCAGCCGCGGGCCACGTCGAGGTCTTGCGCCTCCCCTGTCGAGAGCAGGTAAAGTAACCCGAGGCCCATCCCATTGGATTTGGTGCGCGCCAAAAACTCCGCTTGGTCACGGACGATCTTGTCCGACTTCGGGCAGTTCAATGGCCAGGTCTGGCTGTAGGCTCCCAGCACCGGAATGTTGACGACGACTTCCTGCGCCTCGGCCTCCGGCGTCTCCTTGACCATGAACTTGATGACGCCATCGGTGGCTTCCGCCTGGGTGATGATGCCGCCGAGAATGATGCGCGGGTCGATGTCCTTGAGTGTTTGTCCGTTAATCGACTCGATCATCTGCCCGACCTTAAGCTTGGCTCCCCCGAGCCCAGTCGAGGGGCCGCTGGCCTCCGCCGGTGAACCTTTGTCGATGCGACTCAGTTTCATTTGGAAAGGTGGCAGCAGCAACTCGATGCCAATGCCGACCGGGCCGAAGTGCTCGATGGGCTGGCTTCTCGCGGTTTCCTTGGCATGGGTGCTGAACAAGGGCCAATCCTTGTAGTAGTCGCTTTCGAAGGCGGGCGATGCGGTTTCCGCCGCGCCCGCGGCACTGCAAGCTGCCATCAGAGCGATGGTTAGAGTCGTTTTGTAGATGCTTTTCACTAATTCAGGTGGATTGGACAGGGCTGTAAATTAATCCTTGATGCTGATGAGCTCGTATTTCGGAGCGTTCTGAATCTGCTTTTTCAAGTCCGGCAGCTTTTCGGCCAGGTTTTTGCCTCTGGCTTCGAGGACCGGCCATTGTTCGACGACTTCGATGACGGGCAAGGCGTCACTCCCATAGAGTGGCAGCACGGCAAACATGGTATCGGCAAACCAGGGCACCCACTTGTTCTCCTCGGTGAGCTCAATTCTCGACTTGGAGAGTTCCAGCATGAGGTCCAAGCCTTCCTTGATGCGATACTGCGCCATGACGGCCATCCCGCGGGTGCGGACGCGCTTGGAAAACATGATGCCGCTGGGTGCGTTGTTGCGGGTTGCTTGGTAAATACCATCCCATAACTGAAAGAGTTGTTCCTCGGTCAGCGCATCGAGTGGAACTGCGGATCGTGCGCGACCATTTTCATTGAGCAAGAACTGCCGCAGACTGTCCACCAGCAATCTTTCTGCCACCGGCATTTTTGGCGGATAGCTCTTCAATAGATCGATTCTGCCATCAAAGAGTGCTTCTGAAATCCGCCAAGTAAGGTGCCCTCTCGGGTCGTTCGGTGCGGGCTCGGAAGCGAGCTTAAGCAACACCGGCACGGCCTTGGCGGCGGCGCCGTGCAGACCATACGATTGGCCTTTCCCGGAGGAGAGCGCGTCCACTGCGAAGAAGCGGAAGAGGATGTCCTCGTCCTGCACCATCCGCAAAAGCAGCGCATCGCCCGCTTTCTCGGAGTTTCCCCCGGCGTAGGCCAAGCCGGCGCAGGCCCCGTAGCGAGCGTAGCGATCCGGGTCGTTAATCATCTCGATCAGACGATCCACCCGATCGAGCTTTTGTTCCTGCATGGCCTTGGCGGCAGTGATGCGCGCTGCCGGCAGCTCGTGGCGCAGCAGCGTGAAAATCGCTTCCTCAGAGAGTGCCTTGCGTGCCTCCGGATGATAAATCAGGCGACCTGCTGCCAGGGTATTCGCCAGCTCCGGTCCTTCCAGGGGGTTTTTGACCTCCATGTTTTTCCCGGTGAAGTAAGTGTTTTTGCGGCCCAGAGACATCAGCAGCAGTCGCTCTCCGGTTACATCGCCGCGCGATCCATATTTGGTTGGTCCGATGTTGCTGGGGTCGATGACTTGACCATCCCAGCGGCGCTCCAGCGTGCGCAGGTAGCGCGTCTCGGCAAACGCGGCATTCAGGCCTGCTTTGCCCGCGCGGGCCGCGCCGAGCGTGCTCCATAGGTAGGACCAGTAAGAGCCCTGATGCCCTTCTTCGCGGCCGGTAGGGGCGGACGCAACCGCCATCGCCGAAAAGAACCGCTGACCGCGAGCATCACCCATCAGGCCAAACACGATGGCAGAAAGGCCGGAGGTGCCATTGTTTTCAAAGTATTCAGTCCCTGCCCAGTGGTCACCATAGGGGATGCCGCCATGTTCGACAAAGAAATCAAAGAAGCGCTTTCCCCGGGCGATGGCATCGGTGATTTCCGGATGCTCGATGCCGCATTTCGACGCGAGGACGATACCGGTCAACATGGACAGCCCCGCATTGTTGATGGCGCCGTAGCCTTCCAGTGGCCCATGGTAGCCACCATCTGGCATACGCGACGAAAAGCGGTGGCCGTAGCTGCCGACTCCACTTTGGCCTTTGGCTCCACCAACTCCCAGCGTCCGAATCGCCGGGAGCACGGTCTCGTCGCCAGTGGCCAGATAATATTCCGCGAGAAAGATCAGCCGGTAAGAGGTGCCCCACACTCGTCTCCCATTGCTGGAAACCTCAAAGGTGATCGGCTCATTGGTCTTCTGATCAATGCATAACTCATGGGCAAGGGCACGCACCTGGGGCATGAGTTCTTCCTTGCCAGTGGCCAGCATGCCGAGCGCGGACAAGGTCCGCATAAAAACGGAAGTATTTCCTTTCACCACATGGCTGGCCATCTGATCGATCACCGCATCGGTATAGGCGCAATTGAATGGATTTTCCGGGTCGTATGCACCCATCACTTTGAGATTGAGGCTTTGGTTAAAGGTTCTTCCTTCACGCCAGACTTGCAGCGAGAGATTGCCATTGGTTTCCTCCGCTTTTTCGATCGCGGCGGCCAGCAGCTTACGCGCGTCGCTGTCGAAATTTCGACCTGATGCGCCAATCACCACATCGCCGACCTGCATTTTGCCTTCCGCCGGGCTACCGGCTTCGACTTTGGTGACCCGAAACTGGCGGGCATCACGGCTGGCACCGTTTGCCATATTTTGTGCGTACACTTCACCCCACAGCCCGGTAGGCCCCATGCTGCGATCATAGTATTTTTTCTTATGATGATTGGGGTCCAAAGCATCACCCTTGGTGAAGTCAGGCACCTTGGGGGCCGCCGAGCACAGAGCGGCGCTCAGTAGAGCTATGAAAGCGACCACAACGTAAGCGCGGCGAGTGAAAGTCGATCGGTGAGACATTGTCTTTATGTTTGAACTATAGAGCTGATATAAAACTGATTTTTGATTAAGACATCTAATAGTACAAATAGTCACGCAGGGTTTAAGCTTCTTTCAATAGGCAACCCGTATGCTTTAGGCGCGGTTTTTTAAAATGGCGAATGCGTGATGGCGGATGGCGAATACCTGCTGGGTTCTTTTTTTTTACCACCCCCTCTCCCGCTGAGCGCATGTGCGTCAACCTAAGGTCGATTTTAAATCTCAAAAACATCCAGCTGAGCTAGACGAAGCGCTGCAGCGCGGAGATGGCGACCCGCCCCAGACAGTGATGAGCTGGGTGCCCTTG
>Ga0307981_1000173_pt1 | contig 70499 bp, 71 predicted proteins | sample OrgLakmetagen987_FD_201849 | JGI IMG/M metagenome (GOLD analysis project Ga0307981, IMG submission 201849) | Saline water microbial communities from Organic Lake, Antarctica - #987 | ecosystem: Environmental > Aquatic > Non-marine Saline and Alkaline > Saline | place: Antarctica: Organic Lake... | reverse complement strand
TCGGCGATGTTGGTGATCTTAGATCTGCTGAGCCTGGTGAGTTTACACGCCGCGCGTTTGAGAATGGGTGCCTTGACTTAGCGCAGGTCGAAGGACTGGCTGACCTGATCGACTCGGAGACGGAGGCACAGCGCAAGCAAGCCCTGAGGGTTTTTTCCGGTGAGCTGGGTGTGCGAGCAGACGGTTGGCGCCGGAAATTGATTCGCGCAGCTGCTCTGATGGAGGCAACGATCGACTTTGCCGATGAGGACGTTCCCGTTGACGTGTCGCCGGAAGTGAGCGCATTGACGGGCGAAGTGATCGCCGATCTGAACCGTGAAATTGTTGGGACACACGCATCCGAACGTATTCGCGCCGGTTTTGAAGTCGCTATTGTCGGCGCCCCGAATGTGGGTAAGTCGACGCTTTTGAATACGCTGGCAGGACGCGCCGCGGCGATTACATCGGACATAGCTGGGACGACACGCGATGTGATCGAGGTTCGCATGGATATTGCGGGTCTTCCCGTTACCTTGCTTGATACAGCTGGTCTGCGCGATACTGACGACAAAGTAGAGGCGTTGGGTGTTGATCTGGCGCGCCGCAGGGCATCAGCCGCTGATTTGCGTGTTTTCCTGCTTGAGCCGGACAACGGTTTGCCATTCCCAGCAGAGCCTGACGATATTGTGCTGACCGCAAAGGGCGACGTGCAAAGCGGCGAGTTCCCCAGCATTTCAGGGCACACGGGGCAGGGCGTTGACGAACTGATTGGACGCATTTCGCAGTTGTTATCCACACGTGCGTCGAACGCGGGTATTGCCACGCGTGCCCGACACCGTGAGGCAATGGTCCGAGGTGTCGCCGCTCTTGGTACCGCAGTCGAGCTGCTCAAGGGTGGGGATGATACTGCCGATTTGGCAGCTGAGGAATTACGGAGTGCTGTTCGCGCACTCGATTCTCTGGTAGGTCGCGTGGATATCGAAAACGTGCTGGACGAGATCTTCGTCAGTTTTTGCATTGGCAAGTGAGGAGTGTTTCACGTGAAACAATTTGACTTTGATGTCCTGGTTATTGGTGGCGGTCATGCCGGTTCTGATGCAGCCCATTCCGCTGCGCGGACTGGTGCGCGGACAGCGTTGATCACGCTGACGCGGAGCAGCATCGGGGTCATGTCATGCAATCCAGCTATAGGTGGCCTTGGCAAGGGCCACTTAGTCCGGGAAATAGATGCGCTTGATGGTGTAATGGGGCGGGTGGCTGATGCTGCCGGCATTCAGTTCCGGCTGCTAAATCGGCGCAAAGGCCCCGCTGTTCAAGGCCCACGTGCGCAAGCAGATCGTCACATCTATCGCAAGTCAATGCTGGCGACCCTTGATGCACAAGAGAACCTATCCATTATTGAAGGTGAAGTCGCTGATTTCGTGATGCATGACGGGGCCGTTACTGGCGTCGTGCTGGCTGATGGTTCTGAGTTAAGTAGCAAGGCCGTTGTTTTGACGACAGGCACTTTTCTACGTGGTGTCATACACATCGGCGATGTGTCCCATCCGGGGGGGCGTATGGGAGAAAGGCCGTCGATACGGCTTGCTGAACGTCTTGATAGTTTCGAGTTGAAGATGGGGCGCCTTAAAACGGGCACGCCGCCCCGATTGGACAGGCGGTCGATTGACTGGGACTGTCTTGAATCCCAGCCCGGTGATGACGAGCCTGTTCTTTTTTCGTTTTTATCCAAATCCGTACAGGCGCGGCAGATATCATGTGGGATCACGCATACGAACGAGCGTACGCACGATATTATCCGCGAAAACCTTAAGCTTTCTGCGATGTATGGTGGCCATATAGACGGTGTTGGACCTCGATATTGCCCGTCGATCGAGGATAAAGTTATCCGATTTGCGGATAAAACCTCACACCAAATTTTTCTTGAGCCGGAGAGTCTTACCGATGATTTGGTCTACCCAAATGGCATCTCGACTTCGCTACCTGAGGATGTGCAGCAGGCGTATGTAAGATCAATTCGCGGGCTTGAGCGGGCTGAGATCAAACAGCCGGGCTATGCAATTGAGTATGACTATATCGATCCGCGTGTGCTGGATGCATCGCTGATGGTGCGGGATGTGCCTGGCCTGTATTTAGCTGGGCAGATCAACGGAACGACAGGTTATGAAGAGGCCGCAGCGCAGGGTCTGGTCGCGGGTTTGAACGCCAGTTTGGCTGCGTCAGACAAAGAGCCCGCATATTTCAGCCGTTCAAACAGTTACATTGGCGTAATGATCGACGACCTTATTACCCGGGGCGTGAGTGAGCCCTATAGAATGTTCACGTCGCGAGCCGAGTTTAGGTTATCACTTCGTGCCGACAACGCCGATCAGAGACTGACACAGCACGGGGTTACTTGGGGCTGTGTCGGCAAGGAGAGGCGGGTAATTTATGAACGGAAGGCTGTGTCGCTTCAGTCTGCAAAGGGCCGGATTGAAGCCGAAACGTACACTCCACAAGACCTGACGGGGGTCGGGCTGAAGATAAACCAAGATGGATCACGCCGAAACGGATACCAGATCCTGTCGCTTCCAAATGTGGGCTTCGATCATTTGGTTCAGCTGAACCCTGGCCTTGCTGATATTGAGAAGGAGGTTCAGTCGCAGCTGGAAAAGGATGCGCTCTACTCCAACTACATTGCGCGTCAGGAACGGGACGTTGCTCTTATGCTTAAAGATGAGGCACATGTAATACCTGCAGACTTTGACTATCAAGCGCTTGATGGCCTTTCGAATGAGCTGAAAGCAAAGCTTCAGCATGTCCGGCCGGCCAATCTTGCACATGCGTCCCGAATTGATGGAATGACACCTGCGGCGTTGACACTTTTGTTGATGAGACTGCGTACGGGCATGCGGGCGCGCTCAGCATGAGTGTTCAACTCGATGATGTTTCACGTGAAACAATAGATAAGCTCCGCGCCCTAGAAAACATCGCAACTAAATGGACGCAGAAGATCAACCTGGTGTCGCGCGCTAGTGCTCCGATGCTCTGGGAACGACATATTTTGGACTCTGTCCAGATTTACCGTGCCGCGCCAAAGAAATTTAGCAATTGGGTGGATTTAGGATCAGGCGGGGGCTTCCCCGGTGTGGTTGTGTCAATACTTGCACAAGAATCAGTGCCGGAAGCGCGGGTCACACTGGTCGAAGGTGACGCGCGAAAATGCGCTTTCTTGCGGGCCGCTTTGCGGGAAACGGGATCAACTGCCACCATTATTAACGCGCGCATTGAACTAGTCCCACCGCTTGCCGCTGACGTGCTATCTGCCCGTGCGCTGGCGGAGCTTGCAACCCTTTTAGGCTATGCCAAACGGCACATGACCGCAGCTGGAACAGCGATCTTCGCCAAGGGTGCGAGCTGGAAAAGTGAAGTGAGCAAGGCAAAATCTGTGTGGAACTTTGAATGCGCTGCAATTAACAGTACGTTAGATGCTGAAGCCGCAATCCTCAACATTACAGGAGTGTCCCGTGCCTGACCCCACGCGCCCACACGGGCCACGTATCATTGCGGTAGCGAACCAAAAGGGTGGCGTAGGGAAAACGACCACAACTATAAACTTGGGTGCTGCTTTGGCTGAACAGGGTTCACGTGTCTTGATTGTTGATCTCGATCCGCAGGGCAACGCCTCGACAGGTCTTGGAATCGATGTCGATGACAGGGAGTTTACGACTTATGAACTGCTTCTCGAGGACATCGATCTGGGTCAGGTTATTCAGTCGACGCGCTCGGACAATTTGATGATTATTCCGGCAACCGTAGACCTTAGTTCTGCTGATATTGAACTTATCTCGAACGAAAGACGCAGCTTTCTCCTGCACGATGCGTTGCGCCAAACGGCAATTGACCGGTACGATTTGGATTACATCCTGATCGATTGCCCTCCGTCGCTGAACCTTTTGACCGTTAACGCGATGGTTGCTGCACATTCTGTTTTGGTTCCGCTGCAAAGTGAGTTTTTCGCGCTGGAAGGCTTGTCCCAACTGCTGTTGACGATCCGCGAAGTCCGGCAATCGGCAAATCCGAACTTGCGCATCGAAGGTGTGGTGCTGACCATGTTCGACGCCCGCAACAATCTGTCTGGGCAGGTCGAGAAGGACGCGCGTGATAACCTAGGGGACTTGGTGTTCAAGACTCTGATCCCAAGAAATGTCCGGTTAAGCGAGGCTCCTTCATATTCGATGTCGGTTCTCGAATATGACCCCCAATCGCGTGGCGCCGATGCATATCGCGCATTGGCGTTGGAATTAGTGAAAAACTTGGCGCCAGTGGCGGCCTAAGACGAAAGGCGATTTAGATGGCGGATAAGGTGCAGAAACAGCGCGGCCTCGGACGCGGATTGTCAGCGTTAATGGCAGATGTAAATGATCGTCCGGACGCGGGCAGCATCGCGGCGCGCCAACCTGATATGATGGTCCCGATCGAGCAGGTTGTCGCAAACCCTGAGCAGCCGCGACGCCGGTTTGATGCTGAGCTTCTTGACGATTTGGCCAAGTCGATCAAGGAAAAGGGCATCATTCAGCCGCTGATTGTACGGCGCAAAGGGGACGGGTACGAAATTGTCGCGGGAGAGCGCCGCTGGCGCGCGGCGCAGAAGGCAGGTCTTCACCGTATCCCTGTGGTCATACGCGATTTTGACGACACGGAAGTTCTGGAAATCGCGATCATTGAGAATATTCAACGTGCTGATTTGAACCCCGTTGAGGAGGCCGCTGGTTATGTTCAGTTGATGAACAAGTTTGGGCACACCCAAGAGAGGCTGGCGGAAGCGCTTGGCAAAAGTCGCAGCCATATCGCAAATACGATGCGATTGATGCAACTTCCGGAAATTGTTCAGAATTTCGTCGCAGAGGGCAAGCTGTCCGCTGGTCATGCACGTACGCTGATCACGGCAAGGGATCCTGTCGGCTTGGCCAAAAAGGTGATTACGGGCGATTTGTCTGTGCGAGACACCGAAAAATTGGTGCGCAAGGCCGCTAATCCAGATGGAGAAGCGAGCACGGCACGCAAGGGTGCGCGTAAAACGTCTGAAAAAACGGCTGACACACGCGCTCTGGAGAATGACTTATCGGCAAACCTCGGGATGAAAGTGTCCGTTGATCATCAGGATGGCGTAGAAAACGGCGCGATCACCATCAGCTATAAGACGCTGGATGAGTTGGATGAACTGTGCCGAATGCTGACAATCGGCAAATGATCGTCAGTCTGGGAGCAGCTCGGTGATGACCGCATTCAGAACCATGCGGCCACTTCGCGTCGCAGCCAAAATGTGACCGCGGGTTTCAACCATGCCGAGTGCCGTGAGGTCTGCGATTTTGGTTCTGTCTAGAGGCGCGTCGGCAAGCGCCTCATAACGCATTAAGTCAATCCCGTCCGTAATCCGCAAACCCATCATTAGATATTCGCCCGCTTGCTCCTTGAGCGGAATCATGTTCCGCGGCTTTTCTGTCAGCCCGTTATCGCTTCGTGTCAGCCATGCAGTTGGGTGGGCATAGGCCTCGGTAGCCCAACGCACGCTATTCAATGTGAGCCTACCATGCGCACCAGGCCCGATCCCGATGTAGTCACCGTGTCGCCAATAAATCAGATTATGGCGTGATTCAGCACCCTTTGCAGCGTGATTTGACACTTCATAGGCGGGCATACCTGCTGCTTCGCACAACTCCTGTGTCGCCTCGTACATATCGACTGCTAGATCATCCGGTGGCAGGCCCTTGAGGCCGCCTGCATCAAAGCGCGCCCCAAACGCTGTGCCGGGCTCAATCGTTAGTTGGTACAGGGACAGGTGATCGACGGCCATTGTCAGCGCTTGTGATAGTTCGTGGCGCCAATCGGCCAATGTTTGATCCTGCCGAGCATAAATCAAATCGAAGCTAACGCGATCAAACTGCGCGCGCGCCACGTCAAAGGCCGCTTGGGCCTCCCGGGCGGAATGGATCCGGCCAAGACGGCGTAAATCAACATCGTTGAGTGCTTGGATACCCATCGATACGCGGTCGACACCGGCTGCGGCGTAGCCAGCAAATCGGCCTGCCTCTACGGAACCAGGATTAGCCTCGAGCGTGACTTCCAGATCGTTGGCAAGCACCCAGTGATGTCTGACACGGTCAAGAATCGCCTGAACAGTTTCTGGAGGCATCAGGCTGGGCGTCCCCCCGCCAAAAAAGACTGAATTCAGCACACGCCCTTGGGTGAGTTCGGCGTATCTATCTATCTCGCGCAGAAAGGCTTCGCGCCATGCCGCTTGATCAACATCGTGACTAACGTGGCTATTAAAGTCGCAATAGGGGCATTTGGCGGCGCAGAACGGCCAATGCAGATACAGGCCAAAGCCGCCATGGCGCCAGTCCTCAGTCAAGGCAACCCTTCACTAACTTGGCAAAAGCATCGGCGCGATGGCTGATGCGGTTCTTGGCCGCTGGGTCGATTTGAGCAAAGGTAATGTCGTGGCCATCTGGCTGAAAGATGGGATCGTATCCGTGGCCAAACTCGCCGCGCATCGGCCATGTGATTTGGCCATCGACGGTGCCGGGGAATACCTCGTCATGGCCATCAGGCCAAGCGATCACGAGTGTGCAGCAGAACCTAGCCGTCCACGGCGCGTCAAGGCCTGAGGCGACCAGTCGGTCGTGCGCTTTGGTCATGGCCATAACAAAATCGCGGCCGTTACTGGTTTCAGCCCAATCGGCCGTATAGACGCCCGGCGCACCATCCAGAGCGTCTATCGCGATGCCAGAATCGTCGGACATAGCGGGCAGGCCTGTGGCCTGCGCCGCTGCATGTGCCTTGATCCGTGCATTACCGGCGAAAGTGGTTTCGGTTTCGTCTGGTTCCGGCAGATTGTGCGCCGCAGCCCCTATTACGTTGATGCCAAGGGGCAAAAGAAGATCGGTGATCTCGGCTAGCTTACCCGCGTTATGCGTGGCAATCAGCAGAGTATCACCAGACAGTTTACGCATTGACGGCAGCCAACTGCAGAGCGGCTAATTCGGCCACACCGTTTTCAGCCAGATCCATCAGTTTGTTCATCTGATCACGATTGAATGTTGAGCCCTCGGCCGACATTTGCACTTCGATTAGCTTGCCTGATTGAGTCATAATAAAATTTCCATCGACGCCGGCCTCGCTATCCTCGGGATAGTCCAGATCGAGCACTGCTTGTCCGGCATACAGGCCGCAGGACACGGCCGCGACCGGATCAATCAGGGGATCTGACGTAATCGCCCCCATCTTCATTAGCTTGTTCACCGCTAGCTTGAGGGCGACCCATCCGCCGGTGATCGATGCGCAGCGCGTTCCGCCATCGGCCTGAATAACATCGCAATCGATGGTGATCTGCCGCTCGCCCAATGCCACGCGGTCGACGCCGGCACGCAAGGAACGTCCGATCAGGCGCTGGATTTCCACGGTGCGACCGCCCTGTTTGCCCGCCGTCGCCTCACGGCGCATTCGGCTCGTGGTGGAACGTGGCAGCATGCCGTATTCTGCAGTGACCCAGCCGAGGCCCGAACCCTTGATGAAAGGGGGCACGCGGTCTTCAATTGTAGCCGTGCATAGCACGTGCGTGTCACCGACGCGTATCATGCACGACCCTTCGGCATGTTTTGTGACGCCCGTTTCGATTGAAACGGCGCGCATTTCGCTTAACTCTCTACCGGAGGGACGCATGACTTATCCTTTATATCTCGCTACTCGGGGGGATACAGGGGCGCAGGCTGTGATGGCAACCCCGATTGACCCCACCCACCACAGCACTTTAGATAGCCCGGTAAGGCGAGGAACCCGTTATGAGTGACGCGCGGCAGCTGCTTGAGGAAATGAACGACCGGTCGCGCGAGGTGTTTCGCCGCGTGGTCGAAGGCTATCTGCTGACCGGTGCGCCCGTTGGATCGCGCAGCCTAACCCGCGACATGAGCGAAAAGGTAAGCGCCGCGACCGTGCGCAATATCATGCAGGATCTGGAATTCATGGGCCTGCTGGATAGCCCGCATGTCAGTGCTGGCCGCGTCCCCACGCAAAGCGGGTTGCGCATGTTTGTCGATGGCCTACTGGAGGTCGGCGATCTGCAAAGCGCGGACCGTGCACTTATGGATAGCAGTCTGTCGTCTAACTCTACGGATGTCGCCGGTGTTCTTGACCGGATTGGGCAGACATTGTCAGGCGTGACCCAAGGCGCGTCGCTGGTTTTGGCGCCCAAACATGAGGCGCCCATCAAACATATCGAGTTTGTCAGTCTGGGCCATGATCGCGCCTTGGTCGTTTTGGTGTTTGGCGATGGGCACGTGGAAAACCGAATTTTCACGCCGCCGCCGGGGCAAACGCCCAGTTCAATGCGCGAGGCTGCGAACTTTCTGAACGCGTTGGTTGAGGGCCACACGCTGAGTGATGTTCAGACAGTGATAGCCAGCCAGATCAACGAACGCAGGCAAGAGATTGATACGCTGGCGCATGCGATGATTGAAAGTGGCCTTGCCGTTTGGGCAGGCGAGGGCGAGGTGCCAGAGCGCCTGATCGTGCGGGGCCGGTCAAATCTGCTGAGTGCCGGCACCGATGAGATCGATCTGGAACGGATCCGCACTCTCTTTGATGATCTTGAGCGCAAACGCGACATTGCCAATTTCCTCGAACTGGCAGATGAGGGCGAGGGCGTGCGCATCTTTATCGGTAGCGAGAACAAACTTTTCTCACTTTCGGGTTCCTCTTTGGTAGTCTCTCCTTATATGAACGCAGACCGGAAGATCGTCGGAGCCGTGGGGGTCATCGGACCCACGCGGCTAAATTATGGGCGTATAGTTCCGATCGTGGATTATACGGCGCAGCTGGTGGGCAAGCTGATCGCCGATAGAAGTTGAAGGACAGGCAAAATGGCAGAGCGCAAGAATGACGATTTCCTTGATGATATCGAACAGGCTGAGGCCGAAGCGTATCACGAGGAAATGACTGATATTTCCGACGAGGACGCTGAGCTCGATACGGTTCGCGCAGAGCGTGACGCGTTTCACGACAAATTCCTGCGCGCGTTGGCAGATGCGGATAACGCACGCAAGCGGGCTGACAAGGACCGCCGCGAGGCTGAAAATTACGGTGGCTCTAAGCTGTCGCGTGATTTGCTACCAGTCTACGACAATATGAGGCGCGCAGTGGATTCCATCAACGCGGACCAGCGCGAGGCGAACGCAGCCCTGATTGAGGGGATCGAGTTGACCATGCGTGAGCTGATCAGCGTCCTGTCCAAGCATGGGGTGCGCATCGTGTCACCGCAGGTTGGCGACCGCTTTGATCCGCAGAATCATGAGGCGATGTTCGAGGCGCCACTGCCTGGCACCAAGGCGGGCGATATCATTCAGGTGTCGGCTGAGGGGTTCATGCTGTACGACCGCATTCTGCGGCCCGCACAGGTGGGCGTGTCGTCGATGCAGGGCTGAGGCGACTTTACTTTGCCATAAAAGACTGGCGCTCCGGACAGATTTCTGGGGCGTTTTGCGTTAGCTAGAGTCGTTTTGGCGGAGCTTTGCCTTCAACTCATAGATCAGTGCGAGTGCTTCGCGGGGGCTTAACTCATCGGGCAGGATTGCTTTTAGCGCGGTCTCGACTTCGGATGGGTTGTGCACTGGGGTCGGCGGTGCAGCTGGACGGCTTGAGAAGAGAGGCAGATCATCAATGAGCGTATGGCGCGCGCTGCCGCCTTCACGCTCGCCACGTTCCAATGCGTCCAGAACCACACGCGCACGGTCGATCACTGCAGCGGGCAGCCCGGCCAACTTAGCCACCTGCACGCCGTAAGATCTGTCAGCTGCGCCGCGCCGCACCTCATGCAAGAAGATGACGTCGCCTTCGTGTTCCTTTACCGCCACGGTAGCGTTATCCACGCGGGCAAGTTTCTCGGTCAAGTTTGTCAGTTCGTGGTAATGCGTTGCAAACAGGGCGCGGCATCCGTTGATGTCGTGTAAATGCTCAAGCGTGGCCCACGCAATGGAGAGGCCATCGTAGGTCGCGGTGCCGCGCCCGATCTCATCAAGGATCACCAACGCGCCTGCGTCCGCTTGGTTCAGGATCGCGGCTGTCTCTACCATTTCGACCATAAAGGTCGAGCGGCCGCGCGCCAGATCGTCAGACGCTCCGACGCGGCTGAACAACTGGCTAACAAGGCCAATATGGGCAGAGGATGCAGGCACAAAACTGCCTATTTGAGCCAAAAGGGCGATCAAAGCGTTCTGCCGCAGGAACGTGGATTTACCTGCCATGTTGGGTCCAGTCAGCAGCCATATGTCGCTGACACCGCCAAGCGTGCAATCATTCGCAACAAACGGCCCACTGCCTTGGGTTCTCAGCGCTTGCTCGACCACAGGATGGCGCCCGCCGATGATAGTCAACGCACGGCTTCCGTCCACGTCGGGGCGGCACCAGTTCGCTTCGGTCGCCAGATCGGCCAGCGCAGCGGTCAGATCCAGCTGCGACAGAGCGCGCGCCACTTGCGTCAATGCCGCCGCTTCAGTCAGAATCGCGCCTTTCAAGCTCTCATAGAGCCGCTTTTCAATTTCTAAGGCACGCCCGCCGGCGTTCAGGATGCGCGTTTCCATCTCGGACAAAGGCACAGTGGTAAAGCGCACTTGATTGGCTGTTGTCTGGCGGTGCTTGAACGTGTCGTTATGTGGTGGCGCCAGCATTTTTTCGGCGTGGGTTGCCGTGACCTCGATAAAATAACCCAGCACGTTGTTATGCTTGACCTTGAGCGATGAAATACCCGTCTGTTGCGCATATTCAGACTGCATCTTGGCGATCACGCCGCGTCCCTCGTCTCGCAGTTGCCGCGCATCATCCAGGTTGGTATCACAGCCCTCCGCGATGAAACCGCCGTCGCGAATTAGGAGAGACGGTTCGGCAATCAGGGACTGATCCAAAAGGTTGAGCAGGCTATCATGTCCGATGAGATCCCTGCTCAGATCCGCCAGTGTTGTGGGCAGATCGTGGGTCTGCATCAGACCTGCAATCTCCTCTGCGCCTTCCAGACAGTTGCGCACGGCAGCCAGATCGCGGGGCCCGCCCCGGTCCAGCGCAAGGCGCGACAGCGCACGATCAAGGTCTGGAATTTTGCGCAGGTGCCCGCGCGAATCGGTGCGAAAGCGAGACTGTTCAACGGCAAACGCGATCATGTCCTGCCGTGCCTTGATGACATTCAAGTCGCGTGACGGGCTGGACAGCCGCCGCTCTAAAAGGCGTGCGCCCCCTGCAGTCACGGTGCGGTCCATGACTGACAACAGCGATCCGGCGCGTCCGCCCGACAGCGCGTGGGTCAGCTCAAGATTTCGGCGTGTTGCGGCGTCAATTTGCATTACGCCAGCCAAATTTTCCCTCTGGGGGGGCTGCAAGAGAGGCAATTTCCCCTTCTGCGTAATTTCCAGATACTCGACAACTGCACCCAACGCTGCAATCTCAGCCCGCTCAAACGTGCCGAACGCGTCCAATGTTTGAACGGCAAACAATGCGCAGAGCCGTTTGGTGGCGCCAGCGCTATCGAACGCAGATCGGCCCAGTGGCGTAATAGATGCTCCGGATTCTGTCACCAAACTGCTGATTTCGTCACTTAAACCATCAGCCACTAACACTTCGCTGGGGCTAAGCCTCGCCAGCTCTGGCCCGATCCGTGCGGGCGGCAGGGGCAGGACATGCAGCGCCCCGGTTGAAATATCAGTCCATGCCAGTGCATGTTCGCCGCGCACCTCGGCAATCGCTGCGAGGTAGTTGTGACGGCGCGCTTCCAGCAGCGATTCCTCGGTCAAAGTGCCTGGCGTGACCAGCCGAACAACCCCGCGTTTCACGACGGATTTTGAGCCGCGCTTTTTCGCCTCGGCGGGAACTTCCAACTGCTCGCAGACGGCCACCCGAAATCCCTTGCGGATTAGGGTCAGCAGATAGCCCTCGGCGGCATGGAACGGCACGCCGCACATTGCGATATCATCGCCTAAATGCTTGCCGCGTTTCGTCAGCGCTATGTCCAAGGCCTCGGCTGCGGCTGCGGCATCGTCGAAGAACAGCTCATAGAAATCGCCCATGCGATAGAACAGCAAGGCGCCGGGATACTCGGCCTTGATCTCGAGGTATTGCGCCATCATCGGCGTGATTGTGTCATTGGTCATGGACTGCACCTATCGTTAACGCGTACCTACAAATCATAACCCTGCGGCGAAAGCCCTCATTACTCTGGTCGTGGTGCCTGCACGGTTGAGGCGGCGCCCGTAGCCCGCTATGCAAGGAGAAACAATTTCTCAGGACGCACTCAGCAAATGGCAAACCCCAAGTTCACCCCCGAAGAAGCACTGGCATTTCACCTGGAGCCGACACCCGGCAAGTTTGAGATTACCGCGACGGTTCCGATGACCACGCAGCGCGACCTGAGCCTTGCGTACTCGCCCGGTGTCGCGGTTCCGTGCCTTGCCATTCAGGAAAACCCCGATGCGGCGTATGATTACACTAACAAGGGTAATTTGGTAGCCGTGATCTCCAACGGCACTGCTGTTTTGGGCCTTGGCAATCTGGGCGCGCTCGCGTCCAAGCCGGTGATGGAGGGCAAGGCCGTCCTGTTCAAGCGGTTCGCTGATGTGAACAGCATCGATATTGAGCTGGATACTGAGGATCCGGATGCATTCTGCAATGCTGTGCGCCTGATGGGTCCGACATTTGGTGGGATTAACCTTGAGGATATCAAGGCGCCTGAATGCTTTATCATCGAACAGCGGCTGAAAGAGGAAATGGACATCCCGGTGTTCCACGACGATCAGCACGGCACTGCGGTGATCTGTGCCGCCGGTCTCATCAACGCGCTGCATCTGTCGGGCAAGAAGATTGAGGATGTGCGCATAGTGCTGAACGGTGCGGGTGCGGCGGGTATCGCCTGTCTGGAGCTGCTCAAGACGATGGGCGCACGGCACGAAAACACCGTGATGTGCGACACTAAGGGCGTCATCTATCAGGGTCGCACCGAAGGCATGAACCAGTGGAAATCGGCCCATGCTGTCGTCACGGATCGCCGCACGTTGGCTGAAGCGATGGAGGGCGCTGACGTGTTCCTGGGCGTGTCTGCCAAGGGTGCGGTCACGCAGGATATGGTTGCCAGCATGGCGCCGGATCCGGTGATCTTTGCGATGGCGAACCCCGACCCAGAGATCACGCCGGAGGAAGCCCATGAGGTGCGCCCCGATGCGATCGTCGCCACTGGGCGCAGCGATTACCCCAATCAGGTGAACAACGTCCTCGGTTTCCCCTACCTCTTTCGCGGGGCGCTGGACGTTCGTGCGCGTGCGATCAATGACGAGATGAAGATTGCCTGCGCCGAGGCGCTGGCCGCTCTGGCGCGCGAGGATGTGCCGGACGAGGTGGGTATGGCCTATGGCCGAAAGCTGTCGTTCGGGCGCGATTATATCATCCCGGCGCCGTTTGATCCGCGGCTGATCCATGTGATCCCGCCTGCTGTGGCAAAGGCGTGCATGCACACAGGCGCTGCCCGGCGGCCCATCGTGGACATGGAAGCATACGAGGCATCGCTGAAGGCGCGGATGGACCCGACTGCCAGCATCATGCGGCTGATCAACGCGCGTGCGCGAAATGCTCAGGCGCAGATGATCTTTGCCGAGGGCGATGATCTGCGCGTGCTGCGCGCCGCCGTTCAGTACCAGCGTACGGGTATGGGCAAGGCGCTGGTCGTCGGACGTGAGGCGGATGTAAAGGCTAAGCTGGAGGGCGCCGGTTTGGCCGATGCTGTGGACGAGCTGGAAGTTGTGAACGCCGCCAATACCCCGCATCTGGAGGAGTACCGCGCGTTTCTTTACGACCGTTTGCAGCGCAAGGGCTTTGACCGGCACGACATTAACCGGCTGGCCACGCGCGACCGGCATGTTTTTGCCTCACTCATGCTGGCGCATGGGCATGGCGATGGCCTGATTACTGGTGCCACGCGCAAGTCTGCACATGTGCTTGAACTGATAAACCACGTATTCGACGCAGATGCCGAACACGGTGTCGCGGGCGTCACTGCTGTGATGCACAAGGGTCGCATCGTGCTGGTTGCTGATACGCTGGTGCAGGAATGGCCCGATGAGAACGATCTGGCCGACATTGCCGAGCGTGCCGCGACCGTTGCGCGCAATCTGGGGCTAGAGCCGCGCGTCGCCTTCGTCAGCTTCTCGACCTTCGGCTATCCGCGCAGCGAGCGCGCGGAGAAGATGCACCGCGCAGGCAGTGTGCTTGAGGCGCGCGGCGTCGATTTCGAGTTTGAAGGCGAGATGACGGTTGATGTAGCGCTGAACCCGGCCGCGCAGGAGGCGTATCCGTTCCAGCGGCTGACCGGCCCGGCCAATATTCTGGTGGTTCCAGCGCGGCACTCGGCCTCAATCTCGGTCAAGTTGATGCAAGAAATGGCGGGCGCGACCGTGATTGGCCCGATCCTGTCAGGTTTGGATAAATCGGTTCAGATCTGCTCGTCCACCTCGACGGCGACGGACATCCTGAACATGGCCGTGTTGGCCGCGTGCAAGGTAGGGTAGGCGGCTGAGCGCTAGCCCGCCTTGGGCCGGCGTGATAGCTGCACCGCTAGAATGCCGGCCATGATGATAGCCACGCCAATCAGATCCGTGGGATGCAGCGCCTCGCCCAACACGATGGCGGCAATTGCGACGCCAAGGAATGGGTTGAGAAAGTGGAACGTGGCCGCACGCGTAGCGTTAATCCGCTGAACCAGTTTGAACCATAGCAGCGTCGCAGCCAAGCCGGGCACTAGCGCGGTCCAGGTGAAGGCCGCGACCAGCTTCCAGGACCATTCGATCACTAATGTTTCAGTGCCGACAGCCACGACCGTCAGGATAGCGCCGCCAATCAACATCTGAAGGCCAACGACCATCAGGAAATTACCGCCCGATGTGGCGCCCTTGACGCTCAGCGTCGCGACCGCCAGCGCGACAGCGCCGATGATACAGAGTGTCACACCATACATATCCACTCCGCCGGAAAACCGGGTACTCATGACAAGCGCGACACCGGCGAAGCCTGCGAAGAGCCCGATGAGCGTCAATGGCGTCATTCGTTCGCCCAGAAACATCCATGAGGCAAGCGCCACCAAGAGCGGCATGGTGGAGGCGATGATGACTGCCAGTGATGCTTCGATTGTCTGCATCGCGACGAAGTAGAGGCCCAGATAGAGGGCGTTCTGGCAAATCCCGAGGATGATGCAGGCGCGCCATTGAGGCATCTTCAGCCGCCAAGTCTGACCTAATATCCGCGCCAGCACGACGGCCAGAAGACCTGAAATGATAAAGCGCAGCGCTAATGCGCTGATGGGCGGCGTCAACTCTACGATAATCCGGGCCGAGGTGAACGCACTGGACCACATGACGACAAAGCAGATGCCCATCACGATGCTGCGCAGATCCATTGTTGTCTTACCTTGTCGTTAACGTGCTTTGTATTTTCTGATATTGGCGCAAATTTGAACTGCTCTCCATCAGTTGATGCCGTAGGTATTTTGACCACGTAATCTGCATATTGATTTGATTATAAACGCTTAAACGCAAAAGGGCCGCCCAAAAGCGACCCTTCTGGAAACACATGCTAGATGCAAGGTCAGCCGTTGACGCTGTCTTTAAGTGCCTTGGCGATGGTCATCTTGACGACTTTGTCGGCGTCTTTCTTGATCTGCTCACCCGTGGCGGGGTTGCGGACCATGCGCTCGGGGCGTTCGCGGCAATAGATTTTGCCGACGCCGGGCAGTGTGACGGCACCGCCGCCGGACACTTCGTGGGTGATCACGCTGATGATGGAGTCGAGGGCTGTGCCCGCTGTCTTCTTGTCACTGCCCATTTCTTCGGCCAGCGCGGCGACGAGCTGGGTCTTGGTCATTGGTTTTGCCATCGGGTGATCTCCTATTTACTGCCCGTCCATTGGGCCTCACGAAAGGGTGTAACGTTATTTTACAGAGTAATACAGCGCATACTGGCGCATAGCATGCTAAAAATACGCAAAGACGCGATTGTCAGAGAAACGCGGTTTCGTCGAATGCGCGCAACTTACGGCTGTGCAGCCGGTCCAGCGGCATCTCGGCCAGCGCCTCCATCGCGCGAATTCCGATCATCAGATGCCGCGCGACCTGATCCGTGTAGAAATCGCTGGCCATGCCCGGTAACTTCAGTTCACCATGAAGCGGTTTGTCCGATACGCATAAAAGAGTACCATAAGGCACGCGAAAGCGGAAACCGTTGGCGGCAACTGTCGCGCTTTCCATATCCAGTGCAATGGCGCGGCTTTGGCTGAGGCGGCGCACGGGGCCGGAGTAATCGCGCAATTCCCAATTGCGATTGTCGACGCTGGCAACGGTGCCGGTGCGCATGATCCGCTTCAGCTCATACCCCTCCAGCTGCGTGACCTCCTCGACCGCCTCCTCCAGCGCGATCTGGATTTCGGCCAACGCGGGGATCGGCACCCATGTGGGTAAATCGGCGTCCAGAACGCCATCCTCGCGCAGATAGGCATGGGCCAGCACGTAGTCGCCCAGGCGCTGCGAATTGCGCAGACCTGCGCAGTGGCCGACCATGATCCAAGCGTGCGGGCGCAGCACGGCGATGTGATCTGTCGCTGTTTTTGCGTTGGACGGGCCGATGCCAATATTTACGAGCGTGATGCCAGATCCATCGGGTTTTTTGAGATGATAGGTTGGCATCTGCGGCATTTTGGCGGGCGCAGCTATAGGCGTGTCAGGTGATGTTATCTCCGTGTCGAACGTCGCGACGAAGCTGGTATAGCCGCTCGCAGGATCGGCTAGTGCGCGGCGGGCATATGCCTCGAATTCGGACACGTAAAATTGGTAGTTGGTAAACAACACATGGTTTTGGAAATGCGCCGGAGCTGTTGCTGTATAATGCGCTAGCCGCGCTAGGGAATAGTCGACACGCTGCGCAGTAAAGGGCGCTAGTGCCGAAGTGCCGTCGGGTGCAGGCTTAGCCAGCCCGTTGATGATGTCGTCGTCCATCGTGCCCAAATCGGGTACATCGAACACGTCGCGCAGGGTAAAGCTGGCGGCGCCCTCATGCGGGACGGTCATGCGCGCGTCCTGCGCGACAGCAAAATGCACCGGCATCGGCGTATCTGACGCGGCGATGTGGATGGGTACCCCGTGGTTTTCAATCAAGAGGCCAATCTGCTGGATCAGGTAGTGGCGGAAAAGGTCCGGCCGTGTGATCGTTGTGGCATACGTGCCGGGCCCTGCCACGTGACCGAAGGCAAGACGTGTATCGATCCCGGCAAAGCTGGATGTGGTTAGCCTGATTTCGGGATAAAAGGCGCGGATGCGGTGCGCGGGGACTGGCCCTGCGAGTGCGGCTTTGAATCCCGTGCGCAGAAAATCGACGGCCTGATCGTAGAGCAGACACAGATGATCGACTGCTGCTGCCGCATCGGTAAACTCGTGCGCCGGTATGCGTGGCGGGCATTCAATCATCCGTTCGGTGGCTTGCATATTTCTCTAATTACCCTTGTCTGGCCTCAGGACAACAGGATGCACGGGCCTGCCGCCCTTGCCAAGCGTATAGGCACGGCGCATATCGCAGAGATGACAAAAACGCTTCTTTCTATCGGTCACGGTTATTCTGCCCGCGCGCTTGGCGCGCTTCTGCATGAAAATGGTGGCTGGCGTGTGATCGGCACCACACGCAGCACCGACAATTTTGAGGCCTTACGCGGTTCTGGGGCCGAACCGCTTATCTGGCCTGGCGGCGATATTCGCCCGGCGTTGGACTCGGCAACGCATCTGTTGATTTCTGCTGGGCCCCGCGAGGGTGGTGATCCAGTGCTGGCTGAGATCAGCAATGAAATCGCACGCGCCGCGCCGCATCTGGAATGGGTCGGCTACTTGTCGACTACGGGCGTCTACGGCGACCATGATGGCGAATGGGTGGACGAGGACACGCCTTTGTCACTGACCGCGCTGCGCGGCAGGCTGAGGCAGGAGGCCGAGGCGGCATGGCAGGCGATACCCGGTCTGCCGCTGCATATTTTTCGCCTTGCTGGGATTTATGGGCCGGGCCGGGGGCCTTTTGCCAAGGTGCGATCAGGCCGCGCCCGGCGCATTATCAAACCGGGTCAGGTGTTCAGCCGGATCCACTTGGAGGATATCGCGCAGGTGCTGGCCGCCTCTATGCGCGCGCCTGATCCGGGCAGGGTCTACAACCTGTGCGATGACGATCCGGCCCCGCCACAGGATGTGATCGGCTATGCCGCTGAGTTGCTGGGCTTGCCACTGCCCAACGCTGTGACCTTTGAAGATGCCGAGATGACCGACATGGCGCGCAGTTTCTATGCGGATTCCAAGCGTGTCAGAAATGACCGGATCAAGAATGAGCTGGGCGTCACTCTGCGGTATCCGACCTATCGCGAAGGGCTGGCGGCAATAGTGGCCGCTGAAGGCTAGGCGGTAGCGAAGCGCGCGCCAAGCCTTGCCAATCCTGCCCTGCCCCTGCTTTAACCATGCCGAACCTATCCCCGGAGCCTGACATGGTCGACATCGCCGCCCGCGTGCACAATCACAAATGGAAGATCGACCCTATCGTGCGGTCACTGATCGACACTGATTTTTACAAACTGCTGATGTGCCAGTCCGTCTTTCACAGCCATCGCAATACGCAGGTCACGTTTAGCCTGATCAATCGGGCCACGCATATTCCGCTGGCTGATCTGGTTGATGAGGGCGAACTGCGCGAACAGTTGGACCACATCCGCTCGTTGTCGTTGTCACGCGGCGAAAGCACGTGGATGCGCGGCAACATGTTCTATGGCAAGCGGCAGATGTTCACGCCCGCCTTTATGGACTGGTTCGAAAGCCTGCGCTTGCCGCCTTACCATTTGGAGCGTGTCGGCGATCAGTATGAGCTGACGTTTCAAGGCAGCTGGCCTGAGGTCATGCTGTGGGAAATCCCCGCGCTGGCCGTGATAATGGAGCTGCGCTCCCGCTCGGTCCTGCACCGGATGGAGAAGTTCGAACTGCAAGTTCTTTATGCTCGCGCGATGACCAAGCTTTGGGAAAAGGTCGAGACGCTCCGCACGATACCTAATTTGCGCATCGCAGATTTTGGCACGCGTCGCCGTCACGGATTTCTGTGGCAAGACTGGTGTGTGCGCGCCATGCATGAGGGGTTGGGCGAGAAGTTTGTCGGGACGTCAAACTGCTTGATCGCCAAGAACCGTGATCTGGAGGCGATCGGGACCAACGCACATGAGCTGCCAATGGTTTATGCCGCCCTTGCCAAGGATGATGAGGCGCTGGCCCGCGCGCCGTACGACGTGCTTAGCGATTGGCACGAGGAGCATGACGGCAACCTGCGCATCATACTGCCCGACACGTACGGCACGCAGGGCTTTCTCGACAACGCGCCTGATTGGCTTAACCGCTGGACCGGCATCCGCATAGATTCGGGCGATCCGGCCACCGCCGCCGAGAAGGCGATCGACTGGTGGACACGCCGTGGCGAGGATCCGTCACAAAAGCTGATCATCTTCTCTGACGGGCTGGACGAGGCCAAGATTGCCCAGCTTCATACGCAATTCTCGGGCCGGGTGCGGGCGTCCTTTGGCTGGGGGACGTATCTGACAAACGACTTTCGCGGCCTGGTGCCGGACGACGCGCTCGCCCCCTTCTCCCTTGTGTGCAAGCCGATCGCGGCAGACGGGCAGCCCACGGTTAAGCTGTCGGATAACCCAAACAAGGCATTGGGTCCCGCTGATCAGATTGCGCGCTACAAGCGCGTCTTTGGCGTCGGCGAACAGGACATGATCGAGGTCAAAGTTTGACACTGGCAGGCCGCGCATGACCGAAATCATTCTGGTCCGCCACGGGCAGGCCAATTCGACTGCCACTGATGAGGTCGGCTATGACCGCCTGTCTGATCTGGGGCGCATTCAGGCCGGGTGGCTGGGCGAATGGCTGGCCGCGACTGATCCGGATTTTGACCGCATCATCACTGGTACGCTGACCCGCCAGCGCCAAACAGCCACCGCGATGGGGTACACCGCCACGGGCGAGGATGCGCGACTGAATGAGCTGACATATTTTGATCTGGCGCACGCGATGGAGGCGCAGCATGGCATTGCAGCGCCCGATACAGCGCAGGACTTTGCCCATTACATGCCGCAGGTCATCGCGCACTGGGCCGATGACCGTCTGGCCGGTGTGCCAGAAACATTTGGCACCTTCCATGCGCGTATCACCGCCCTGATTGACGAAACTGCTGCGCGGCCGGGTCGCAGCCTGCTGGTCACCTCTGGCGGTGTCATCGGTATGGTTATGCGGCATGTCCTTGGTCTTGATACCGGGGCGATGACGCAGATGATGCTGCGCACGCACAATAGCTCGGTTCACCGGCTGCGGCACATCCACGGGCAGTTGGTGCTGGACAGCTTTAACGCGACACCGCACCTTGACGCAAAAGACCGGGCTCACGCCCGCACATTCATTTAATCTGGCAGGAGATGCGCCATGAAGCTTTACTATGCCCCTGGTACCGTTTCGGTCGTGGTCGCCATCGCTCTGCACGAGGCGGGCCTCGAGTTTGACCCGCACAAGGTCAGTTTCGCCGCCGCTGAGCAGACCAAACCTGCATATCATGCGATAAACCCCAAAGGCCGCGTGCCCGCGCTTGAGGTGGAGGGCGCCGTTCTGACCGAAACGGGCGCGATCCTAGACTACATCGCCGCAGTCGCGCCTGCGGCCGATCTGATGCCGTCTGATCCTATCGGCGCCGCCCGCGTGCGCGCGGTCATCCACTATTTGGCCAGCACAATGCAGGTCAATCATGCGCATGGCCCGCGCGCCTCGCGTTGGGCGACCGAGCCGTCGTCGCATGCCGACATGCGCGCACAGATGCCCAAGAACATGACTGCCAGCGCTCAGTTCGTTGAGAATCATTGCCTAACCGGCCCCTTTGTAACGGGCAACCGGTTGACAGTGGCTGACGCGCATCTGTTCGTCATGTGCTTATGGCTAAGTGGTGACGGTGTCGACGTTGCAGCCTTTCCGCGCATCACCGCATTTCTTGAGGCGATGGAGGTGCGGCCGTCAGTCAAGGCGGTACGTGCCGCCGATATGCTGTAAAGGAATGACGACATGACACATCTTTGGGTCCGGGCAGAGCAGCGCCCAAATGAGGAACGCGTGGGCCTGACACCGGATGGTGCGCGCGATCTGATCGCCGCCGGTATGCGCGTGACCGTCGAAGAGAGTGGCCAGCGCGCCATCCCCATCAGTGACTACCGCGATGCGGGTTGCGATATCGCCCCCGCTGCCAGTTGGCCTGATGCACATGAGGACGCCATCATCTTTGGCCTCAAAGAGCTGCCTGAGGATGGCACGCCCCTGCCGCATCGCCACATCATGTTCGGACACGCCTTCAAGGGGCAACATTCCGGGCGCGCCCTGCTGGAGAGGTTTCGCAAGGGTGGCGGCACTCTCTATGATCTCGAATATTTGGTCGATGAAGACGGCCGCCGCGTTGCCGCCTTTGGCTATTGGGCTGGGTATGCCGGCGCTGCCATCACTCTGAAATCATGGGCGGCGCAACAGCGCGGCGGGATCTGTCCTGCTGTTGGCACATATAGTGGCAAAGATGCGTTGCTGGCCGATTTGGCCCGCGATCTGGATAGGTTGCGGACCCCGAATGCTATCATTATCGGAGTGCTTGGCCGTGTCGGCACGGGCGCTGCTGATCTTTGCACCGCGATGAGCCTTGCCCCCACCCGATGGGACATGGCCGAGACGTTGCAGGGTGGCCCGTTCTGGGAAATCCTGTTGCATGACATGTTTCTCAACTGCATCTTTGCCCGGCCCGGCACGCCCGTGTTCGTCCCGCGGGAGGCACTCGATGCCCCCCGCGAACTCACGGTGATCGGCGACGTTGCTTGCGACCCAGACAGCGACTACAACCCTGTGCCGGTCTATGATGCCGCCACGGACTGGGCCGCGCCGGCCCGCCGGGTGCACGACGCGCCTCCGATGGACGTGATGGCCATCGACAACCTGCCGTCGCTTCTGCCGGTGGAATCGTCGCAGGACTTTGCTGGGCTCCTCTTGCCCTCCCTGCGCGGTCTGGCCAATCTGGACGGGGGTGTCTGGGAGCGGGCGCGCATAACATTCGATACTGCAATGAAAGGTCTCTAAACATGACGATACATTGGTGCGGCACCGGCCTTTCGGCCATTCCCGGTTTACGGCGGCTGATCGAGGCAGGCCATGAGGTAACGGTATGGAACCGCAGTCCCGATAAAGCCCGCGATTCGGTAGGCGACATTACTCAGCGTATTCAGACCTTTGACATGGATGTGCTGGGTTCCGAAGTGCAGGCAGGCGATTTGGTCGTGTCCATGTTGCCCGGTGACTGGCACGTGCCGTTGGCCGAAATGTGCCTGGTCAAGGGCGCGCATTTTGCCAGCTCCTCCTACATCTCGCCAGAAATGCGCAGTCTCCACACCCGCGCTGAGGATGCAAACCTATGCTTCATCAACGAGATTGGCCTCGATCCCGGCCTCGATCACCTTATGGCGCACGCCCTGGTCGCCGATTACCGCGCCAGCGGCTCGGTTGCGGCTAAAAATGATCTGACTTTCATCTCGTATTGCGGTGGCATCCCCAAGTATCCCAACGCGTTCCGCTACAAGTTTAGCTGGTCGCCCTTGGGGGTTCTCAAGGCGCTGCGCTCCCCTTCCCGCTCGATCAAGGACCATGCGGAGCTGACCGTCGATCGGCCGTGGGATGCGATCAGCAGCTATTCTGCCCCGCTGTCGACGCCCGAGACGTTCGAGGTCTATCCGAACCGCGACAGCGTGCCGTTTATGGAGGATTACGGCTTCGACCCCAAGTGGCGCGTAAAGGAGTTCGTGCGCGGCACCCTGCGTTTGAACGGCTGGACAGATGCATGGGCTGATGTTTTTGCCGAGGTCGAAACGCTTAAGGGCCCGGATGGCGACGCGCGCTTGCGCGAGATGTCTGATACGTTCTGGGCCGAACACGCCTATGACGAGGGCGAACCTGATCGGGTTCTGATGTGCGTATCCCTGATGGCTGAGCAGGATGGCGCGCCGATCTGGCACAAGACCTACGTCATGGACGCATGGGGCGACGCCCGCGGCACCGCTATGGCGCGGCTGGTGTCGATTCCCCTGTCGCTAATGATAGAATCGGTTCTGGCGGGCGAAATCCCCTCCGGTGTTAGCCCCGCACCGAGCGATCCTGCACTAGTGCAACGCTACCTTGGCGAGGTCAGGCAGCTGGCCCAGCACCTGCAAATCGTCGACCACCTCGCCGGGTAAGTCCAGTTTTGGTTTTCATCGTTCTATAAATACTCATATCGCGCGGCCCGCCAAAATCGGGCCGTGCATCATTTCGGAGGCATAGCCATGCCACGTAAGTCGACCAAGGCGCATATCGCTCCGCCGTTCCGGCCGCTGCGCTGGGCTTTTGGACGTGCTGTCTGGGCGCTAGCGTTGGGCGCTCTTTGCGTTAGCGTTGCTGCGCTGGCGCACCGGATTACCGCACCCAGCCCGACCTACTACATGAAGCAGGAGGCGCGCCGCCTTGGCCAGATCGCCCATGACTGGACGCCCATAGCCGACATCGCGCCTGTTATGGCCCGCGCTACCGTCGCAGCTGAGGATGCGAACTTTTGTAACCACTGGGGCTTCGACATGCGCGCGATCCGCCAAGTGCTCGAGCGCGGCGGTGCGCGCGGTGCATCTACCATCAGCCAGCAAACTGTTAAAAACGTCTATCTGTGGCACGGCCGTTCTTGGCTGCGCAAGGCGCTGGAGGCGCTCATAACCCCCGTGGTCGAGGCTGCATGGACCAAGCGGCGCATCATTGAGGTCTATTTGAACGTCGCCGAATTCGATGAGGGCATATTCGGCGTCGGCGCCGCCGCCCGCCATTACTTTGGCGTCAATGCTGGCGAGTTGACGGCTCAGCAGGCCGCGCGCCTTGCTGCGGTGCTGCCGGACCCCAAGGATCGTTCGGCCAGCAAGCCGTCGGATTGGCTGCGCGAGCGGGCGGCCGGCATCATGGACGGCGCGGCTACGATCCGCCGGGACGGGCGCGCTGCGTGTTTCGAGGATTGAAAAGGGCAGGCTGAGCAGGCATTGAAAGGCACTCGCCTCAACCAAAAGGTCCGCCCGCGTCATGGCTAAGCTCTACCACGTTCCCCTGTCGCCCTTCTGCCGCAAGGTCCGTCTTAGCTTGGCTGAGAAGAAGATCGAGTGCGAGCTGATCGAAGAGCGCTACTGGGAAGAGCACCCTGATTTTCATCGGCGCAATCCGGCCCGCAAGGTGCCGGTGCTGCGTATTGATGGGCGCACGCTGCCCGAAAGCGCAGCAATCTGCGAATACCTAGAGGAAAAGCACCCCGAGCCGCCGCTGATGCCCCGCAGCGCCGAGGGCCGCTATGAGGTGCGCCGCCTGGTTGCGTGGTTTGACGACAAGTTCCATCACGAGGTGACGTCGAAATTGCTGTATGAGCGGGTAAACAAGAAAATGATGGGCAAGGGTTTTCCCGATAGCGGCAATGTCAAATCGGGCGCAAAGGCGATCAAGTATCACCTAGATTACATGGCCTTTCTGCTCGACCATCGTCGCTGGCTGGCTGGGGATGTGATGACGCTGGCCGATTTCGCGGCCGCTGCGCATCTTAGCTCGCTGGATTATATTTCGGACGTGGACTGGAACCGCAGTGAGGTGGTAAAAGACTGGTATGCTAAGATTAAATCGCGCCCCGCCTTTCGTAGTATCCTTGCCGACCAGGTTTCAGGATTTCCGCCGTCCAAGCACTACTCAAACCTCGATTTTTGATCGCTGATGTCGATTGGATATTTAAGCCAAGAAAAAACATGGACGGGCTGAAAAGCAAGCTTGTCGCGCAGGCCTACGCCGAGGGCTTTGATCTGGCGCGCATTTGCCGGCCTTGGGATGTGCCGCAGGTACCGGAGCGGCTGGCCGAATTTTTGGATAAGGGTCGTCATGGCCAAATGGAATGGTTGGCCGAGCGCAGCCATTGGCGCGGAGATCCGGCGGCGTTGTGGCCTGAGGCGCGATCGGTCATCATGCTGGGCGAGACGTACACGCCCCAACATGACCCGTTCGAAGTATTAGGACGTCCAGATAAAGGCGCGATTAGTGTCTATGCGCAGAACAAAGACTACCACGATTTGGTGAAGAAACGCCTGAAGCGCCTTGCGCGCTGGCTGATCGCCGAGACGTCTGTTGATACCGGCGTCAAGGTTTTTGTCGATACAGCCCCCGTGCCAGAAAAGCCCTTGGGCGAGGCGGCGGGTCTTGGCTGGCAAGGCAAACACACCAATCTGGTCAGCCGCGACATGGGCAGCTGGTTCTTCATCGGGTCGATCTTTACCACACTCGATATCGAGGCTGATCAAGCGGAGTCTGATCATTGCGGTAGCTGCCGGGCATGCATCGATATTTGCCCGACAGATGCCTTTCCTGCGCCATACCAGTTGGATGCGCGGCGCTGTATCTCGTACCTTACCATCGAGCATCATGGCCCTGTCGACCCTGAACTGCGCAGCCTTATGGGTAATCGCATCTATGGCTGTGACGACTGCCTCGCTGTTTGCCCATGGAACAAGTTTGCCCAAGAAGCACGTGAGTTGCGCTATCATGCGCGGCCAGATCTGCTTGCACCACCGCTGGCCGAGTTGGCGCAGCTGGATGATGCCGCGTTTCGTGCGAAATTTTCGGGCAGCCCGATCAAGCGGATCGGGTGGAACAGGTTTCTGCGGAACGTTCTTTATGCCATCGGTAATTCTGGGCAACCGTCGCTGCTGGATGCGGCGCAAACGCATGTTGATGCGCCTGATGCAACTGTCGCCGATGCGGCGCGCTGGGCTGTTTTGCGCCTGAAGGATGCCGCAAAAGGGATGGATTAGCCACGATATCCGGCATACTCGGAAATAGGCGTCAGGCAGGAGACATGACATGGCGATTTTGTTGGGTGTTGACACGGGTGGAACCTACACAGACGCAGTGCTGATCCGGGACGAGTCTGAGGTGATCGCGAGCGCCAAGGCGCTGACGACGCGTCACGACCTGGCCATCGGCATCGGTGAGGCCGTGGCGAACGTTCTGGCCTCTAGTGGCACTGCTCCGGAGCAGATCGCGCTGGCATCATTGTCGACTACATTGGCGACCAACGCGCTGGTCGAGGGGCAAGGGGGGCGCGCAGGCCTGATCTACATCGGCTTTCGAGAGCAGGATCTGGACGCTCACGGATTGCGTGCGGCGCTTGGCGGTGATCCTGCGCTGGTTCTCAGTGGTGGGCATAATCACGCCGGATACGAGGCGCGGCCGCTGGACTTAGCAGAGTTGGAGAACTGGCTGGCCGAGGATCGCGGTATTTCGGCATTTGCCGTCGCTTCGCAGTTTGCAACGCGCAACCCCGCGCATGAGTTGGAAGCCGCGCGCATCATCGGGCAGATGACGGGCCGACCTGTCTCATGCTCGCATCACCTGTCGGCCAAGTTGAACGGACCCAAGCGGGCACTGACCGCATTATTGAATGCGCGCTTGATCGGTATGATCGCGCGCCTCATTGAAAAAGCGGAGGGGAAGCTATTAGATCTGGGTATCACCGCGCCGTTGATGGTGGTGCGGGGTGATGGGGCCTTGATCAGCGCTAAGCAGGCTCAAGAGCGCCCTATAGAGACAATCTTAAGTGGGCCGGCTGCGTCTATCGTCGGCGCTCGCTGGCTGACTGGTGTGGACACAGCGCTGGTATCGGATATCGGCGGGACGACCACCGATGTCGCGGTGCTACGAGGTGGTAAGCCGATGATTGATCCAGCTGGTGCGCAGGTTGGCCCGTGGCGTACAATGGTGGAGGCGGTTGGGATGCGCACGACCGGTCTGGGCGGCGACAGTGAGGTGCATGTGCAGGCTGATGGCCTGACGGGCGGCGTCGTCCTTGGCCCGCGCCGGGTGCTGCCGACCTGTCTGGTCGCACATGAGGCGTCCGAAATCGTACATCGGACGCTGGACATACAGCTGCGCTGCACCGTCCCGGGTGAACATGACGCGATGTTTGTTCGTGCAGTTCCCAGCATCGAGTCTGGCGGCTTGCAAGATCGCGACGCGGACTTGTTGCTGCGCATTGAGGGCGGCGGTGTGCAGCCCGTCGGTAGTATCTTGCGCACCCGGCTTGAGGGGCAGGCGCTACGCCGTCTGGTGGGGCGCGGGCTGGTGCAGGTGTCGGGCGTAACGCCGTCGGATGCCAGTCACGTTCTGGGCCACTCGTCGGCGTGGGATGTGGATGCGGCGCAAAAAGCGCTGATACTGCTGGCGCGCAAGCGGACGGGATTGGGCAATCCGCTCGCGACGGGCGCCACGCAGATGGCACAGATGATTGTGGATCAGCTGACTCAGCAGACAGTTCAAGCGATATTAGAGACAGCTTTCACTGAAGAGAAAGAGCCGTTTGGCCTGCCAGCTGACCAGTTAGCGCGTCATATTCTGACCCAGCGGGGTCTTGATTGCCATCGGGGGCTGATGCGGATCGATGCAGGGTTAAACGTGCCTGTTGTGGGTCTTGGTGCGTCGGCGGCGACGTATTATCCGGCCGTCGGCGTACGGCTCGGCTGCAAGATGATCCTGCCGGAGCATGCAGGTGTGGCCAATGCTATAGGGGCTGTGGTGGGGCGCGTGACGATCCGGCGCAGTGGGACTGTTACCAGCCCATCGGAGGGTCTGTACCGGGTCCACTTGAACACGGGACCCGAGGACCATCGCGATGCCTCTGCCGCGCTGGACGCGCTGCAAGCCGCGCTCGAGGCTGCTGCGCGTGCTGACGCGGTCGCGGCGGGGGCCGAAGATATTCAAATAACTGCCGTGCGTGATTTGCGCACCGCGCAGGCTGAGGCACGTCAGGTTTTTCTTGAGGGCGAGATCACCGTCGAGGCATCAGGCAGGCCACGAATCGCGACGTGACGGTAGCCGTGTCACGCCCGCCATGAATGCGGTAGCCTGGGCCTGACCCCTAACTCGGAGGATGAGGACATGAGCGCATCGAATGACTTCAACGTCGATATTTCGGCCCGTTTGGATGGCCTAAAGGATGACGGGCTTTACAAGACCGAGCGCGTTATCACCTCGCCTCAGGCGGGCCGCATAACCCTTGAGGGAGGTGGGCATGCGATCAACCTGTGCGCCAACAACTACCTAGGGCTGGCCGACAACGTCGAGATTATCGAGGCAGCGCATAAGGCGCTGGATCGCTACGGGTTTGGCATGGCGTCCGTGCGGTTCATCTGCGGCACGCAGGAGGACCACAAGGCGCTGGAGGCGCGCATCTCAGCCTTTTTGGGAACCGATGATTGCATCCTTTATCCAAGCTGCTTTGACGCCAATGCGGGATTGTTTGAGACGATCCTAGGCCCAGAAGATGCGATCATCAGTGACGCGCTTAACCATGCCAGCATCATCGATGGCGTCCGTCTGTGCAAGTCGCAGCGGCACCGGTATGCCAACAGCGATATGGCAGATCTGGAGCGGTGCTTGCAGGAATCGCAAGGTGCGCGGCATCGTTTGATCGCGACTGATGGCGTGTTTTCGATGGATGGCTATTACGCTAAACTGGATGAAATCTGCGATCTGGCGGATAAGTACGATGCGCTGGTGATGGTCGACGATTGCCATGCGACCGGGTTCGTCGGTGCCACAGGACGCGGGAGTATTGAGCATTGCGGGGTCATGGGCCGGGTCGATATCCTGACCGGCACGCTGGGCAAGGCGCTGGGCGGCGCGTCGGGCGGATATACCGCCGCATCGGCAGGCGTGGTTGACTGGCTACGCCAACGCTCACGGCCATATCTTTTCTCCAACACGCTGGCGCCTGTTATTGCTGCGGCCTCATTAAAGATGTTCGATCTGGTTGAGGAGGGCGATGACCTGCGCGCGCAGCTTTGGGATAACGCTGCACATTTCCGCACGCGAATGACTGATCTGGGGTTTAAGTTGCTGCCGGGTGAACACGCGATCATCCCTGTGATGTTGCGCGATCCCAAGCTGGCGCAGCAGATGGCAGCCCGGCTGGGCGAGCACGGCGTCTATGTCACGGCCTTCAGCTTCCCGGTCGTGCCCAAGGATCAGGACCGTATCCGTACGCAGATGAGCGCGGGATTGACCCGCGAGATGCTGGATGAAGCGATCGATGCCTTCGAGTTCGTCGGCCGCGAATTGGGAGTGATTTGATGGAAAACCGGATGAAGGCGCTTGTGAAGGCGCGCCCTGAGCCGGGGCTTTGGATAGAGTATGTTCCAGTGCCCGAAATGGGGCCGAATGACGTTCTCATCAAAGTGCGCAAATCGGCGATTTGTGGTACTGATGTGCATATTTGGAATTGGGATGAGTTCAGTGCCAAGACGGTGCCCGTACCGATGGTCGTTGGACATGAATTTGTAGGCGAGATCGCCGATACCGGGGCCGCCGTGACCCGGTACCGTGTTGGGCAGCGCGTCAGCGGCGAGGGGCACATCGTTTGTGGCACTTGCCGGAATTGCCGTGCTGGGCGCGGGCAGCTGTGCCGCAACACCAAGGGTGTTGGCGTTAACCGGCCCGGCAGTTTTGCCGAATATGTCTGTATCCCGGAGATGAACGTCGTGCCGATCCCCAAAGACATCTCGGACGAGGTCGCCGCGATCTTTGATCCCTTTGGCAATGCGGTGCATACCGCGCTCAGTTTTGATCTGGTTGGCGAGGACGTGCTGGTCACGGGCGCCGGGCCCATCGGTATCATGGGTGCACTGGTCGCCGCGAGAGTTGGTGCGCGCAAGGTAGTGATTACCGATATAAATCCCTACCGGCTGGATCTGGCCGGGAAAATGGGTGTCCAGCACGTTGTTGACGTCTCAAAAGAGCGGCTTAGTGACGTTATGGACCGCATTGGGATGTCTGAGGGTTTTGATGTTGGTCTTGAGATGTCAGGCGCGGCGGCGGCGATGCAACAAATGATTTCGCGTATGAACAATGGTGGCAAGATCGCGCTCTTGGGTATCGCGCCGACGGAATTCGCTGTGGATTGGAACACGGTCATTTTCAAAATGCTTCATGTTAAAGGTATTTATGGCCGCGAAATGTTTGAGACCTGGTACAAGATGATCGCATTGGTGCAATCGGGCCTCGATGTATCCGGCCTTATTACGCACCGCATCGGAATCGACGATTTTGAGGTGGGGTTTGCGGCAATGATCTCGGGCAATTCGGGCAAGGTTGTAATGGACTGGACTACAGTATGACTGATACTGGCACAGTGTTTCGCGGGCTTCACCGCAGGGGGGATCCCTTCTTGCTGGTCAACGCTTGGGACAGGGGATCGGCGCGCATGATGCAGTCTCTGGGCGCGTTGGCGATCGCTACTACATCGGCAGGTCACGCGTTCAGCATGGGCCGTGTGGATGGTGGCACCCTAACGCGCGATGAGGCGCTGGCGCATGCAGAAGATATTGTTTCTGCTGTAACAGTGCCAGTTTCTGGTGATTTCGAGAATGGATTTGGTGAGGCGCCTGACACGGTGGCTGAAACCATAAGTTTGGCATATCAGGCTGGACTGGCCGGGTGCTCCATCGAAGATACGGCGCTGCCAGACTTTGTGCCCTATGATTTTGATCTGGCGGTCGAGCGTATTCGCGCGGCAGCCTGCGCTGCCCGCGCCTTGCCCGGTGATTTCGTTCTGGTCGCGCGGGCTGATGGTGTAATGCTGAACCAGTATGACACGGACGAGGCGATCCGGCGTATTCAGGCCTTTGAGGTAGCGGGCGCGGACTGTGTTTACGTGCCTTTACCGCCGGACGCGGCGTCGCTGAAACGGGTTATCGATTGTGTGTCGATACCTGTTAATGTGCTGGCATCGGGTCAATACATCAACATGACGCGCGCCGAGTTCGCAAGTATGGGCGCAGCGCGGATTTCGGTTGGCGGCGGATTAGCACTTGTTGCCTATGGAGCGGCGATTTCGACGGCCAAGGATATGCTGGGCGGTAATTTTTCGGGGCTGCGGCATGCAGCAGCTGAGGATGTTATTGAAAAACTGCTAACCGAGTAGGGCGGGCGTTGCCAACTCGAACTGGCGGTCTGTGGGCGATCTCGGGATTTGGATATTTAGACCAAGAAAAAGCCGGGGGCGGTATCAAACTGGAGTGACTGGCCTGAAATATCGGTTGGCTTTTGGCGCGGCACCCCCATTTATATAAATAATGGATTTTAAGGCGAAGGAGCCTGCTGTGACCCGATTTACCAAAGACCCGGATGCCATCGCGCGCCTCACGCCCGAAGAATATCATGTGACGCAGCAAAGCGGGACAGAGCGCCCTGGCACTGGCAAGTATCTGGGCAACAAGGCGCCGGGGATTTACGTCGATATCGTTTCGGGCGAGCCGCTCTTTGCATCGGCCGACAAGTATGAGAGTGGATGTGGCTGGCCCAGTTTTACCAAGCCGCTGGAGGCCGCGCATGTTGCCGAACTGCGCGACGATACCATCGGAATGTCGCGGGTCGAAGTGCGCAGCGCGCATGGTGACAGTCACTTAGGCCACGTCTTTTCTGATGGGCCGCGCGACAGGGGCGGGCTGCGCTATTGTATCAATTCGGCCTCGCTTCGTTTTGTCCCCAAGGACGAGATGGATGCAGAGGGTTATGGCGAATATCTGGATCAAGTGGAGGATGTGACATGAGCGAAGAACGCGCCGTTTTGGCCGGAGGATGTTTCTGGGGGATGGAAGATCTGATCCGCAAGCGAGATGGCGTTCTGTCCACGCGCGTCGGTTATACTGGCGGCGATGTGCAGAATGCCACCTACCGTGACCACGGCACCCATGCCGAGGGGATCGAGATCACTTTTGATCCCGTGCGGATTAGCTATCGCCAGATCCTAGAGCTGTTTTTTCAAATTCACGACCCGACGACGCTGAACCGGCAGGGTAATGATGTGGGGATTAGCTATCGCTCGGCTATCTACTTCGTCGATGACGGGCAGAAGCTTGAGGCGCAGCGCGCGATCAGGGATGTCGAGGCCAGCGGCAAATGGCCTGGGAAGGTTGTGACCGAAGTGGAGCCTGTGAACGATTTCTGGGAGGCCGAGCCGGAGCATCAGGACTATCTGGTGCGTGTGCCGAACGGCTATACTTGCCACTTCCCGCGCGCCGATTGGGTTTTGCCGTCCAGTTAGACGGCGGCCCGTCTGAGAAGGGTCCGGCCCTTGACCTGGGGCTGGGCCGGGATCATGGATGCGGCAAAGGAGCCATGCCCATGCAGCCGGTAAAGGCGATTTCGCTAAAATTGTGCGCAGTTGTTCTGTTCATTATTATGTCATCTCTGATCAAGGCCGCATCAGATTCGGTGCCGCCCGGAGAGGCAGTTTTCTTTCGCTCTTTCTTTGCGATGCCCGTGACGATAGTTTGGCTTTTGATTCTGGGTCAGCTGTCGACGGGCCTTCGCGTGAAGTCGGTCTGGGGCCATTTGCGTCGCGGCATCGCCGGGACCGCCGCGATGGCAATGATCTTTGCTGGGCTGGCCCTTCTGCCGCTGCCCGAAGTAACGGCGTTGAGCTACACCTCCTCCTTGCTGATCGTTGTATTTGCCGCGTTTTTCCTTGGGGAGAAGGTCGGTGTTTTTCGCATCAGTGCCGTTTGCGTCGGAATGATCGGTGTGCTGGTGATTCTTGCGCCCAAGCTGAGCGTTCTTGGCGGTGCGTCGGTAGAGACGTCTCAGATATTGGGTGCCGTTCTTGTTCTTGCTGGCGCGACCTGCGCGGCAATTGCGCAGATCACCATTCGCAAGATGATCTATACCGAACACCCCGCCGCCATCGCGTTCTACTTCTCGGTTACGGCGACTGCGCTCTCTGCATTCTCGCTGCCGTTCGGCTAGGTGATGCCGTCCGGTTGGCTGATGACGCAATTGGTGCTGGCCGGAATACTTGGCGGTGCGGCACAGATATTTCTGACGCTGTCCTATCGCTATGCGGATGCTAGCGTGGTGGCCCCGTTCGACTATGCGTCGATGGTGTTCGCGTTGGTCTTCGGATATTTTATATTCGACGAGGTGCCGACTGCTGCGATGCTGATCGGCGCGGCTTTGATCGCCGCCGCCGGTATCGCGATTATCCTGCGCGAGCATCACCTCGGCCTGAAGCGGGGTCGTGCCCGCGCGCTGCGCACGCCGCAGGGGTAATCGAAAATGAACGTAAGGAAGCGCTGGGGCAAAACTTTCAAACCCGGACGCGAGGTCTTCAATGACCGACACGCCTCAGGCGATAGACACGGCCATTGTCAAAGAAGTCTAAAGATTTCCCCTTATCTCGAACAATAAAATGAACGCTAAGATCGACGCCTGCCATAAGGCGCTCTTGCCGTGGCGCAAGAAAAGTTATGCGGAGTTCGGAGTCACGCTGATTGGAAGTGCCGCATCGGCCAAGCGCTTCGTCTTGGTCGTTGCGGTCTAAGACGCGCGCGCTCAAGGCAGGCGACCCGTCGCCCAAAGATAGCGATCTAGGTCCGATGGCCCGCGAGCTACTGCGCCGCGATTTACATGAGCAGTTGGGACAGAGCGTCGCGAACGGCGCGATCAGCCTCTGTGGCGGATCCCAGCCGGGGCGAGATGGAGCTAAAATTATTCGGCGACCGTTTGGGTGATGTCACCCTCGGCCAGCCTGCCTTTGACGATGAATTGTTCGGTCTCGTCGCGGTGCTGCTTCGTGCCAAGGATGCCATGTGGAGCGTAAAGGACACCCGCTATCGCCTTGGTGGGGTTCATTTCCGCTGATGCGAAGGCAACGGTCAAGCTGGCGGCAGGCGAGTTCGATACTGACACTATCTTTGACAAAGATTTTGCCATGAAGGGGTTCATTAATGCTACGGCGATCATGGTGACGAGCTAAGGCAAGCTATGCGCCCGTCGCCCACATCGCACCATAGAGGGGCCAGAACCAAGCCCGCCGAAATCGCCCCAGCGGCCAGCGTTTTGGCGGGTTTTTCATGACATCCGGATATGGGTGGCGCGGCGTGCGGTTCTGCGCCAAATCGGCCAGAAGCGCACCGGCATAGGTGGCCATCGCCACACCGTTTCCGTGATAGGACATGGCGGCAAATGCGCCCGGCATTGTATCTATTGGCCCCGCATAGGGCGTAAGATCGCGTGAGATGCTGAGCAGGCCGTGCCAGCTATGCGGTGTCTCGACGTGGCTCCAAGCGGGAAACATCGTCTCGAAATGCTTGCGGATATTATCATGCATACGCTCGTCAGCCCACGGTGCGCTGAACAGTCCACCGCGCATTCCAAAGAGCATGCGATTGTTTGGCATCAAGCGGAAATAATGAACGAAAAAGCGGTCGTCATAGCAAGCCTGTTGGGTAGTCCAGCCTTGGGCGGTCAGCTCGGCGTCTGTCATTTCACGGGTGACCAGCACGTTGGATTGCGTCGGCAGGTAGCGGCCCTTCATCCAGTCCGGCAGATCGTCCGAGCTGTATCCGTTCGTTGCCACGATCAAGCGGCGTGCCTGTATCCGGGCCTCGGGTGTTTGCAGGCTGAAACTGGTGCCTTGATCGATCCGCTGTACTGGGCTGTGCGCCCGGATGCGGACGCCTGCTGCGCGGGCGGCGGTGGCTAGTCCCTGAATGTATTTCATGGGGTTCAGGGCAAACCCGATAGGCGTGGACATTGCGCCATGAAACGGCCCTGACATGCCGTTTTGTGCCTGTTCATGCGCAGGGGTGATCGTGGGGCTAACGCCATAATCACGCTCAATTTTGGGCGCGCGGGCGTCAAAGCTGTCAAAAGCGGCCTTTGTATGGGCCATCACCGTCTCGCCGTTCGAGTGGCGGTCGACCTGCATCGCGTGCTGGTTGATCAGTCCCTCGGTCAACTCCACGGCGTGCCGCTCTGCCATGCGGAACTCGCGGCGCGCATCCTCGCCATACATCCGCGTCAGTGCCTTGTCAGAAGCCGCTGCGCCGCCGAGGCAGCAAAAACCACCGTTGCGCCCCGATGCGCCCCAGCCCACATCTTGCGCCTCCAGCACGATTACATCCACGCCATCTTGAGCCAGATGCAGCGCTGCCGAGAGCCCAGTAAAGCCAGCGCCGATGATCGCGACATCTGCCGTTAGGGTGCCGCGGGCGGGGGGATTTGGCACGCCCTCTGCCGTGGTGGGCCAGTAGCAGGCTGCGCGCGGCGCCTCACCGTAGGCGTGATCTGGATAAATGCGCCTCATGTGCCTGCCGCGCGTTCGTCGGCCTGCCGCTTGAGGCTGCTACGTTTGCTGATCAGCGATGCGGTGATGACGCCCACCGCGACGACCGAAATCATGATGGTCGACAGCGCGTTGATCTCAGGGCTGAGGCCGAGACGGATCGACGACCAGATCTTGATTGGCAAGGTGGTAGAGGACGGGCCGGCGGTAAAGCTGGCGATCACCAGATCGTCAAGGCTGAGCGTGAAGGCAAGGAGCCAGCCCGCGACCACCGCAGGCGCGATGATTGGCAGCGTCACCAGAAAGAAGGCCTGCAGCTGCGAGCAGCCAAGATCGAGCGCGGCTTCTTCCAGTGATTGGTCAAAGCTGACGATCCGTGACGAGACCACGACAGAGACGTAGCACATCGAGAATGTTGTATGAGCCAGCACGATGGTCACTATGCCCCGGTCGACGCTCAGCCCGATGAAGAGCAGCAGCAGCGACAGGCCGGTAATGACTTCGGGCATGACAAGCGGGGCATAAATCATGCCCGAAAACAGCGTCCGGCCTGAAAACCGCCCTGCGCGAACGAGCACCAACGCGGCCATTGTGCCCAGAACCGTGGCGATGGACGAGGATATGACCGCAACCTTTATCGTGACCCACGCAGCGTCTAGAAACGCCTCATTCTGGAGCAACTCGCCATACCAGCGGGTCGAGAAGCCGGCCCAGACGGTCACCAGCTTGCTGTCGTTGAAGCTGTAGATGATGAGGATCACCATCGGCAGGTAGAGAAAGGCAAATCCCAGTGTGAGGGATGTGACATTGAACCATGTGACGCGTCTCATCCTTCGGCCTCCCGCTGCTTTTGCTGGTTCCGTTGGAACAGAACGATTGGAATGATCAAAATCAAGAGCAAGATCACCGCCACGGCGCTGGCGACCGGCCAGTCGCGATTGTTAAAGAATTCCTCCCACAGGACCTTGCCGATCATCAGGGTTTTTGATCCGCCCAAAAGGGAAGGGATCACGAATTCACCGATGGTGGGGATAAAGACTAGGAAGCAGCCAGCGATGATGCCGTTTTTCGACAGTGGGAACGTGACCAGCCAGAAGGCTGTGACTCGGCTGCATCCCAGATCCTCGGCGGCCTCCAGCAACGATGCGTCCATCCTCTCAAGCGAGGCATAGATGGGCAGGATCATAAACGGAAGGTAAGTGTAAACGATGCCGATATAGACGGCGATGTTGGTATTGAGGATCGTCAGTGGCTCTGAAATCAGTCCAACAGACAGCAGAAGCTGGTTCAAATATCCCTCATTCGACAGAATACCGACCCAAGAATAGACCCTGATAAGGAAGCTGGTCCAGAACGGCAGGATCACCAGCATCATCAAGGTTGGGCGCCAATGATCGGGCGCGCTGGCCATGCCATACGCGATGGGATAGGCGACGATCAGGGTCAGAACCGTGGCGATGAAGGCGATTTTGAGGGATGACAGATATGCCTTCCAGTAAAGATCGTCGGTCGCCAAAAACTTGAAATTCTCGAAATCGAGATCCGAGAAGAAATCTCTGATCCCGGCCCAACCAGCGCCGAAATCCAGTGTCGGCGTATAGGGCGGGATGGCCAGTGCGATGTCGCTGAGGCTGATTTTCAGCACGATCAGAAACGGCACGAGGAACAGCGCCACCAGCCACAGATATGGAATGGCAATCAGGAAGATGCGACGCATATCCTAACCCTCCAAAAGCACGCCGGCAGAATCGGTCCAGCTAAGCCAGACGCTATCCTCCCAGGTGAAACTGCGGCGCGACAGGCGGCGGGTGTTGGCCGTCTGCGCCTTGATGATCTGGCCTGTCTCTAGCTGGACATGATAGGTGGACAGGTTGCCCAGATAGGCGATGTCTAGGATCTTGCCTTTGAGCGTATTGGTGGTGTCAGGCTTTTCGGCTGTGATCGCCACCTTTTCGGGGCGGATGGCCAGATGGCAGGTTTGCCCGTTTTGAAAGTGCTTTTCGGATTCGGCATGTAGCACCGGCTGTCCTTCGGCAAAGGCGATGTCATAGCCGTTACCGTTCTTTGTTGTGCTCCCCTCGATGATGGTGACGTCCCCGATAAAATCGGCGACGTAGACCGAATTTGGCACTTCGTAGATATTGGCGGGCGTGTCTGCTTGCATGATCTTGCCATCGTCCATCACGGCCACGCGGGAGGCCACTGTCATCGCCTCTTCCTGGTCGTGGGTGACGATCACGAATGTGGTGCCGGTCTTCTCTTGAATATCGACTAGCTCGAATTGCGTATCTTGGCGCAATTTGGCGTCCAACGCACCCATTGGCTCATCCAGCAGGAGGAGCTTGGGCGCTTTGGCAAGGCTGCGCGCGAGCGCGACGCGCTGGCGTTGGCCGCCCGATATCTGATGTGGTTTACGCTTGGCGAACTTTTCCAGCCGGACAAGCTTTAGCATTTGTGCGACGCGATCACCTATCTCGTCCTTGGGCAACCTGTCCCGTTTAAGGCCAAATGCGATGTTGTCCCAGACTGATAGATGCGGAAACAGCGCATAAGACTGGAACATCATGTTCACCGCCCGCTTGTTTGGCGGAATTGGCGCCAAGTCGACACCGTCCAGAATGATGCTCCCCTCGGTTACCTTCTCAAACCCGGCCAGCATCCGCATCAGCGTGGTCTTGCCGCAGCCTGACGGTCCTAGCAGGGCAAAGAATTCGCGCTCATAGATGTCAAAGGTTTGATTGTCGATGGCGGTAAAATCGCCAAAACGCTTGGTGACGTTCTTGAACTGAATCAGCGGCTTGGCCGCCGGATCGTTCCACGGCTCGAAAACGGTCTGGCTCATCATAGCTCCGTGTCGGGGTGTTGAAAAAGCCCGCACAACTTGTGTTGCGCGGGCTTGGGGCTTTTATATTCCAGACTTGATCTTGGTCCAGAGGCGCGTGACGATACGTTGAACCTTGGGGTCATAGGGCGACGTAGTATATAGGTTCTCCAGCGTCGCGGCATCCGGAAAGATCGCCGGATCGCCGATCACATCCTCGATTAGGAACTCCTGGCTCGCCTTGTTTCCGTTGGCATAATAAACATAGTTCGATGCTGCGGCCATGTTCTGGGCGTCCAGAATAAAGTTTAGGAACTTGTGCGCGCCGTCGGAGTTTGGGGCGTCGATAGGAATGGCCATTTGGTCGAACCACATCAGCGCACCTTCGCTGGGCGCATTATACGCGATTTCGACACCGTTTTCGGCCTCGGCGGCACGGTCGCGCGCCTGCAGGATATCTCCGGACCAGCCGAATGCGACGCAGATATCACCGTTAGCCAGCGCATTGATGTATTCCGAGCTGTGGAATTTCTGCACGTAGGGCCTTACGGCCGATAGCATCGGCTCCACCTTGGCGATCACTTCGGGATCTTTGCTGTCCGGATCCTCACCGATGAATTTGAGTGCCGCAGGGATCATCTCCGTGGGGGCATCGAGGAAATGCACGCCGCAATCGGCCAGCTTTTCCATGTTATCGGGGTTGAATATCAGCTCGAGCGATCCGATCGGAGCGTCCTCGCCCAGTGCTTCCTTGACCTTGCCAAGATTCACGCCGAGGCCTGTGGTGCCCCACATGTAATTGATCGAATATTCGTTGTTCGGGTCGTATTGCTCGGTGCGCTTCTCGACAACGTCCCACAGATTGCCCGCGTTGGACAGCTTCGAGGGATCGAGCTTCTGAAATGCCCCTGCGGTAATCTGGCGTTGCAGGAAGGTGCCCGATGGCACCACCACATCATAGCCCGACCCGCCAGCCAGCATCTTGGTCTCCAAAACTTCGTTGCTGTCAAAGACGTCGTAAGTCAGTTCGATTCCGGTCTCAGTCTCGAACTTTTCCAGCAGGGCCTCGTCGATATAGTCGGACCAGTTGTAGACGCGCACCTCTTCGGCGCCTGCGGCGGTTGCCGCCAGCGCGACGGCGGCTGTAGTAGTTAGAATCGTGTTTCTCATGTTCTTCTCCCGTTTGACCCGATAATCAATGTCACCGTTACAGTGAATTTGATCAAGTTTTCCACATATAGCAACATGGTAATGTTTTCACGGGGCCGCTAAACTCACAAGCTCGGACACCCCCAAACCATCCGGAGCGTCACGCCCCATGCCATACCTTGCTCAGAAACTAAGCGTAGGCGATACCGCGCTACCGGCCCACGCGCAGGTTTATCTGCGGCTACGCGACATGGTGCTTTATGGTGATTTGACACCGGGGCAGGCCGTCACGATCCAAGGGTTGACTGAGCAGCTAGGCGCTGGGATGACCCCCGTTCGCGAGGCGATCCGGCGGCTGATCTCGCAGGGCGCACTGGAATTTCAGGGAAATCGCCGGGTCAGCGTGCCGCAACTGGATGCCGCGGGCATCGGCGAAATTATCGTCGCGCGTGAATGGTTGGACCCATATCTGGCGCGGCAGGCGATGGTGCATGCCTCGGATGCTGATATCGCCGCGTTGACCGATCTGGACAGCGCGCTGGACGGCGCGATTCGGCAGGGTGATCTGCGCGCGTACCTGCACCTGAACCATCAGTTTCACCTCTACCTGTACCGCCTTGCTGCGTTGCCGATCCTGGCCGATCTGGCAGGCGGTCTTTGGTTACGGTTTGGGCCTGCGATGCGGGTGCTGTGCGTGCGGCTGGGCACCCAGAGCCTGCCTGACAATCACAAGCAATTGCTGGCGGCTATGCAGGCGGGCGATGCGGATGCCGCTGCCGCTGCGATTGCGGCAGATGTGCGCCAGGGCATGGTCCAGCTGCGTGCGTCTCTGGATGAGGACACACAACTGGACAGGGTCACAGCCAAGCAGGCAGAGTGATTCGATTGACAAACTATAATTTGATCATATTTTGTAAACACAGATCACGGAACCACGCGCGCACTCCACACCCATGAAAGGCCAGCCCCATGAACATGATCGCGAACCACCCGCCCACAGCAGAGCTTCAGGCGTTGGACGCTGCGCACCACATGCACCCCTTTAGCCATAATGATGACTTGGGGCGGAAAGGCGTTCGCGTGATCGCGCGGGCCAAGGGCGTGATTCTGACCGACACAGACGGCAACGATTACCTCGATGCGATGGCGGGCCTTTGGTGCGTTAATATTGGCTACGGCCGCCCCGAAATGGCCGATGCTGCCGCCCGCCAGATGCGCGAGCTACCATATTACAACACGTTCTTTCAGACGACACATGTTCCAGCCATCGCACTGTCGGCCAAGCTGGCTGAGCTGGCGCCGCGCGATTTGAACCATGTGTTCTTTGCCGGTTCCGGCTCCGAGGCGAATGACACCAACATTCGCATGGTTCGCACCTATTGGGCACAAAAGGGTAAGCCTGAAAAGAACGTCATCATCAGCCGCAAGAACGCCTATCACGGATCGTCAATGGGCAGCGGTAGCCTTGGTGGTATGTCTTTTATGCACGATCAGGGTGGTATGCCCATCCCTGATATCTGCCACATCGATCAGCCGCATTGGTGGGCCGAAGGCGGCGATATGTCTCCCGAAGAATTCGGTCTGGAGCGTGCGCGCCAGCTGGAGAAGAAAATCGAAGAGCTGGGCGAAAACCGCGTCGCGGCCTTCATCGCTGAGCCCATTCAGGGCGCTGGCGGCGTCGTCATCCCGCCCAGCACGTATTGGCCCGAGATTCAGCGCATTTGCGACGCGCATGACATCCTGCTGATCGCGGACGAGGTGATCTGCGGATTTGGCCGCACCGGCACATGGTTCGGCAGTGACACATTGGGCATCCGTCCGCATATCATGACCATCGCCAAGGGCCTCAGCAGTGGCTACGCGCCCATCGGCGGGTCGATCGTGTGCGACGAGGTGGCGGACGTCATCAACAACTGCGAATTCGCGCATGGCTATACCTATTCTGGTCACCCCATGACCTGCGCCGTCGCGCTCGAAAACCTGCGTATTCTGGAGGAGGAGGGCATCGTCGACCGTGTCGCCGATCACTCTGCCGCCTATCTGGCCAAAAAGTGGGGCGCCCTTGCTGATCACCCTCTGGTGGGCGAGGCGGCGACTATCGGCATGATGGGCTCTATCGTGCTGACGCCGGATGCATCCAGCCGGGCCGCCTTTGCCGGAAACGAGGGCGACGCTGGCCTGATTACCCGCGAGCATTGCTTCAAGAACGGTCTGGTGATGCGCCATGTCGGCGACCGCATGATTATCTCGCCTCCGCTGGTTATCACGGATGGCGAGATGGACACGCTGGTCGAGCGTGCGTGGATCGCGCTGGATCTGGCGCACAAGCAGCTCAAGGCTGAGGGCATGATGAAAGCCGCCTGATGGTTTTCGACACGCTGCCTGATTTTCGGACAGAACTGGAGTCTGAAGTCGACGGGGGTGGTTATCACCTCCGTCCACTTACAGAAGCTGACCGTGATGGTATGCGCGCCGTTGCTGCCGATCCATTGGTCTGGGCACAAAGCCCGGCCAATGACCGCGGCACACCTGGCGGGTTCGCACGGTATTTCGATTTTCTGCTAAGAAGCGGCACGCTTGCGATAATCGCGGGCTCTGGCGAGGTGGCTGGCTGTTCGCGCTACTATACCGTGCCAGACATGCCTGACACGATATCCATTGGGTATACTGTTCTGGCGCGCAGTCATTGGGGGGGCACGGCGAATAAAGTGGTCAAAAGTTTGATGCTGGACCACGCTTTTGTCAGCTATCCCGATGTCTGGTTTCACATCGATCCTAATAACTTCCGTTCGCAAAAGGCGACAGCCAAGCTGGGTGCGCGATACGAATATGATGCCGTGCTGGATCTGGGCGCAGGCGCTTTGTTATGGAAGTGTTATAGGCTCTCACAGAGCGATTGGGCTGAAGCCCGTTAGCGCCGCGAAGAGGTGCATCGGAAATTGGAGAGCCGCTTTCCGGCACAAAGCCGACTTTGTTATTTCGCAATGACGCCTACATATTTGGCTCTGTAACCGGCTGCGCCCCATCTTCCACTCCTCGCGGCCTATCAGGCGGAACGTAGATGAACAGACGCGACAAGACGGATAAGAACACGACCTTCGCGGTCATTGGGTTGGGCAATTTTGGCAGCACCGTTGCGAGCGAGCTGGTTCGCTTTGGCAACTACGTCATCGGGATGGATCAAAACGAGCGCGCCGTGAACGCGCAGGTTGAAACGCTAAGTCAGGCTCTGATCGTGGATGCCCGCGACGAGGCCGCGCTGCGCGAGGCGGGGGTAGGTGACTGTAGTGTCGCGCTGGTCGCGATCGGGAATGATCTGGAATCCAGCATTCTGGCCGCGATCAATCTCAAGACCATCGGCGTCAAGACGGTCTGGGCCAAAGCGATGAGCAAGACGCATCACCGCATCCTTAGCAAGATGAAGGTGGACCGCATCATTCACCCAGAGGTCGAGGTCGGCCAGCATATTGCGCATGTGCTGCACAATCCTATGGTGCGCGATTACGTTAGTCTGGGGAACGGATTCAATGTGGTGAATTTTCGCATACCCGTATCGCTGGAAGGTCGGAAGCTGACCGACATTCCCTATGATTCTAAATACGACCTGCGCTGCGTCGGGGCCATGCGCGGGACTGAATGGCTGGGCAGTGACGGCCATGACTGCACATTGCAAAAAGATGATTTGCTGCTTCTGCTCGGGCAACGGTCAAATTTGCGCAGTTTCGCGGCCAGTCTCTGATGCCAAGCAGGCACGCGCGCTCTTTGTCTGCGGGTGGCCTGCGTATTGCGCCGCCGGCCACCTTGGGGCTGATCTACGTGGCTTTTATTTTGCTCGGCGGGGTCCTGCTGTGGCTGCCGGTGTCGAATACTGGCGACCTGACGCTGTGGGATGCCTTTTTCACGTCGACTTCGGCCGTGACGGTCACGGGGCTGGTCGTGGTGGATACCGGCACCGCCTTCACTTCGTTTGGGCAGGGTGTGATCGCGGTTTTGATCCAATTGGGCGGTCTGGGGCTGATGGCTTTCGCGGTGATGTTGCTGACGCTGCTGGGTATCCCAATTGGTCTGCCCTACCGTGTAGTTTTGCGTGAAGAAATCAATCAGAAGGCGCTGCACAACCTGACCGACATCGCGCGCGTGATCCTTCTGGTGTCGCTTTTATGCGAGGCGGTCGGCGCCGCAATTCTCAGCTTTGTTTTTGTGCCTGAATTCGGTTGGGCCAAGGGGATCGGCCATGCGGTCTTTCACTCTGTCTCGGCGTTCAATAATGCTGGTTTCGCGCTCTATCCCGACAGCTTGATGGGATGGGCGGGTGATCCGGTGATAAATATCGTGATTCCGGCGCTGTTCATTCTGGGCGGTCTGGGATTCATCGTGTTGGCCGACATCTATAAGGTCCGCAGTTGGCGTAAGCTGACGATGCATAGCAAATTGATGATCGTCGGCACGTTGGGCCTGATCGGGTTTTCATGGCCGATGTTCGCGGCCCTTGAATGGACCAACCCCAGCACGCTGGGCGGGCTGCCTGATATGGCCTCGCGCCTCTGGGCCAGCTGGTTTCAGGCGGTGACGACGCGCACTGCAGGCTTCAACACGCTGGATACCGGCGCGATGCATGATAGCACGACCTTGATGACGATGGCGCTGATGCTGGTTGGGGGTGGTAGCACGTCGACCGCTGGCGGGATCAAGGTGACGACGCTGATCGTGCTCGTAATAGCGACGCTTGCCTTTTTTCGACGCCAGACTGAAATGCGCGTGTTCGGACGCAGCCTTGGCCCCGATGAGGTGCTGAAGGTGCTGGCGCTGACGACGGTGTCGATGCTGCTGGTGCTGACCGGTATCTTCATCACGTCGATATCGCATGATGGCAATTTTCTGGATCTGGCGTTTGAGGTCACGTCGGCCTTTGGCACGGTCGGGCTGTCGCGCGGCACCACTGGAGAGTTAGATACTGTGGGCCGCATTACCATCATGCTGATTATGTTTCTGGGCCGGGTTGGACCACTCACCATTGGATTTTTCCTCGCGACACGCAGCGTACCGCGTGTGCGTTATCCCAAAGGCCAGATTTATCTGGGGTGACAGCGCCTTTCGTGGGGACGGTTGAAGGCTGCCCGGCGTAGCGCAGGGCGAGAGCTGCGTAGCCTTGTCCCCCCGTTCATCACTGCTTCACAAACAACTCACGCGGCTGGCTGCATAACGGTTCTGCCGGGCCGTTATCCGTAATGAGGATCGTTTCGGTGATCTCCATCCCCCATGTCTCCATCCAGAGGCCTGGCATGAAGTGGAAGGTCATGCCCGGCTCCAGCACAGTCTCGTCACTCTCGCGCAGGCTGATCGTGCGCTCGCCCCAGTCTGGCGGATAGCTCAGACCGACGGGGTAGCCGCAGCGCCCGCTGCGCTCGATCCCAGCCCGTTTCATCGCGCCGTTCAGCGCATTCGCGATGTCGCAGGCACGTGCGCCTGCGCGTGCGGCGTCGATACCGGCGTTCAGCCCCTCAAGGATGGCGCCCTCGGCGCGCTTCATCTCATCCGTGGGCTTGCCCAGCATCAAGGTGCGGCAGCAGGGCGCGTGATAGCGCCGATAGACCCCCGAGATTTCAAAGAAAGTTGCCTCGCCCTGCATGAACGGGCGTCCGTTCCACGTAAGATGCGGCGCACCAGCGTCGCTTCCCGACGGCAAAAGGGGCATGATTGCTGGGTAATCGCCCCACGCGCCGGGTATGCCGCGGACGGCATCACGAAAAATCTCGGCGACGATCTCGTTCTTCGGTATGCCCGGCTCCACCCGCTCGCGCAGGCCTTCGATGATCTTGTCGGTGATGCCCGCCGCCTTTCGCACAAAGGCGATTTCCTCGCCGGATTTGACCGCGCGCTGCCAGTTGACCAGCGCGGTCGCGTCGATCAGGGTTGCGTCCGGCAGTTCGGCCTGCAGCACTTGAAACGCTTTGGCTGAGAAATAATAATTGTCCATCTCCAGCCCGATGCGCGCAGATCCCAGCCCCATATCCTTGAGCCGGTTTGCCAGATCCTCCATCGGGTGCGCCTGCGTCGACTGGACGTAGCGATCATCGTAGCCCCAGACGCATGCGTCCTCCATCCAGACGGTGCGAACGCCGCCATTGGCATCCATGCTGCGGCCCCACCAGACAGGATCTGCGTTCGGAAATACCAGCACGCCCTGATGCACGTAGAACGACCAGCCGTCATAGGCGGTCAGCCAGTTCTGGTTCGACGGATCCGTGCAGAACATCACGTCGATGTTCGCGCGTTCCATCGCACGGCGGGTTTTCAGTAGACGCCTCTGATATTCGGCGTGGCTGAAGGGGATATCCTTGACGATCATGTCGGGGCCTTTCAATGGAATTCTCTGCCTATCCTGCCCGGCGCTGCGCGGAATGTCGCGCCATTGGCGTCATCTCATGTCGTTTTTGCCATTCCGTGTGGCGCGCGTTGACTGCGCCCGTCCATCACCGCAAAGGTGGCGGTCATGAACACATGCCTGCGAGCCTGCATATGATCCGCCTCGACGCCCGCGATCTTGATATCCTGCGTGCGCTGGCTGGGAATGGCCGCATGACAAATGCGGATTTGGCGGTGGCCGTCGGCCTGTCTGCCAGCCCCTGTTGGGAGCGGGTACGCAAGTTGCAAGATGCGGGCGTGATCGAGGGGATCCACGCGCACATCGCCCTGCGCAAGCTGGGCCCGCATGTCACCGTCTTTGTTACCATCGAGCTGACGGGCCATACTGCTGCCGATTTCCGCCGATTCGAGTCCGCGATGGCGGACTACGATCAGGTGACGGGCTGCTGGGCGCTGGGCGGCGGCTACGATTATTTACTGCATATCGTGGCGCGTGACATCGACGGGTATCAGGCCCTGCTGGACGACATGCTGGACGCAGGGATCGGGCTGGCGCGGTATTTCACCTATGTCGTAACGAAAGCAGTCAAGGACAGCGCGGTGCCACCATTTGCCGCCTTGCTGGGCCCATAGCAGAAGATTCTTCTGCCAGCTCCTATCATTTCGGTTACACAGCCTGCATCATTTGCGGCATTTTCCACGTCAGAATACGCCGCGATTCCGCGCGCCATCATCACAGGAGACCTCAATGCTCAGAAACGATCAGCTGGCCGAATGGGACCGCGACAACTTCTTTCACCCGTCCACGCATCTGGCACAATTTGCGCGCGGCGAGGTGCAGAGCCGCGTCATCACTACCGCCAAGGGCTGCCATATTGAGGACCGTGAGGGCAATCGTAGCCTTGACGCCTTTGCCGGCCTCTATTGCGTGAATGTCGGCTATGGCCGCACCGAAATAGCTGAGGCGATATCCAAGCAGGCGCATGAGCTGGCATATTACCATGCCTATGTCGGCCATGGCACCGAGGTGGCCATCACACTGGCCAAGATGGTGCTGGACCGCGCACCCGACCACATGTCGAAGGTGTATTTCGGCCTGAGCGGCAGTGACGCGAACGAGACCAACATCAAGCTGCTGTGGTATTACAACAATATCCTGGGTCGCCCGGCCAAGAAGAAGATCATCAGCCGGTGGCGTGGCTATCACGGCTCGGGCCTGATGACGGGCTCGCTGACGGGATTGGATCTGTTTCACCGCAAGTTCGACCTGCCGTTGGAACAGGTGATCCACACCGAGGCGCCCTATTATTTCCGCCGCGACAATCTGGACCAGAGCGAGGAACAGTTCGTCGCCCATTGCGTGTCCAAGCTGGAAGAGCTGATTGAGACACATGGCGCCGATACCATCGCCGGTTTCATTGGAGAGCCTGTGCTGGGCACTGGCGGTTTGGTGCCGCCGCCCGCTGGATACTGGCCCGCGATTCAGGCCGTTTTGGATAAGCACGACATCGCGCTAATCGCCGATGAGGTTGTGACCGGATTTGGCCGGTTAGGATCTATGTTTGGGTCTGATCACTATGGAATGAAGCCAGACCTGATGACCATCGCCAAGGGTCTAACCAGTGCCTACGCGCCCTTGTCCGGCAGCATCGTGTCGGACCGTATGTGGAAAGTGTTGGAGCGGGGCACGGACGAAAATGGCCCCATCGGCCACGGTTGGACCTATTCGGCGCATCCCATCGGGGCGGCTGCCGGTGTCGCGAATCTCAAGTTGCTGGACGACCTAAAACTGATCGAAAACAATCGGGAGACGGGCGCTTACCTAAACGCCGCGATTACTGATGCGCTGGGTGATCATCCGCATGTCGGTGATATTCGTGGCACGGGAATGATGTGTGCGGTTGAGTTTGTTAAGGAACGCGATGGCCGGGTCTATTTCGACGCCGCCGACAAGGTGGGGCCGCAAGTCACTGCAGCGCTGGGCGCGCTGGGCGTGATTGGGCGTGCAATGCCGCAGGGCGATATCCTTGGCTTCGCCCCGCCATTCTGCCTCAGCCGCGCTGAGGCGGATGAGGTCGTCGGCAAGACGGTACAGGCCGTGCGCACCGTGCTGGGCTAATTGCCAGATGCCGGAGGGGGGCGTTGGCGTCCCTCCGTTGCATACTTTATGTACACTTTCCTGGTGGAAATTACCTAAATCAAGTATCTTGCAAAAAAATCAGCAATGCTGTTGCATTGATGTCCGTTTGTCGGTTTAGTCATTCTTAAACGCGGCGCATGATCGCGAACAAACGATAACACAACGGGGAGACTCATTTGTCCGAGTCTAAGACCAGCGACGCGTTCGTAGAATTCGATCGTGTGCAAAAAAGCTATGATGGCGAGACCCTCGTCGTAAAAGATCTGAACCTGTCTGTCCCCAAGGGTGAGTTTCTGACGATGCTGGGCCCCTCGGGTTCGGGCAAGACGACGTGCCTGATGATGCTGGCCGGGTTCGAAACAGCGACGCATGGCGACATTCGCCTCGGCGGTACGTCGATCAACAACATCCCTCCGCACAAGCGCGGCATTGGTATGGTGTTTCAGAACTACGCCCTTTTCCCGCATATGACGATCGCCGAGAATCTGTCTTTTCCGTTGGAAGTGCGTAAGATCGGCAAGGATGAGCGCGAGAAGAAGGTTATGCGCGCGCTTGACATGGTCGAGATGGGAACGTTCGGTGGACGCCGTCCGTCACAGTTGTCCGGCGGTCAGCAGCAGCGTGTTGCACTGGCCCGCGCCTTGGTGTTTGAGCCTGAATTGGTTTTGATGGACGAGCCGCTGGGTGCGCTGGACAAGCAGCTGCGCGAAAAAATGCAGTTCGAGATTACTGATCTTGCGCATAATTTGGGTATAACGACGGTTTACGTAACACATGACCAAACCGAGGCGCTGACTATGTCCGACCGCGTCGCTGTGTTCGACGATGGCCGTATTCAGCAGATCGCGGCGCCCGACGTGCTGTACGAGCAGCCCGAAAACAGTTTTGTCGCGCAGTTCATCGGCGAGAACAACACGCTGCAAGGTGTCGTCAAAGAGATCAAAGGCGACAAAGCCGTCGTGCAGCTGGATGGCGGCGAGCTGATCGATTGTTTCCCGGTCAATGTCACCAAGGTTGGTGAGCGCACACAAGTGTCTATCCGGCCAGAGCGGGTCGAATTTGACAAGAACCGCCTGCAACCCGGCGTGCATACGCTGAAGGCAGAGGTGCTGGAATTCGTCTACATGGGCGACATTTTCCGCACGCGCCTGCGGGTGGCGGGCAGCGACGATTTCATCGTCAAGACTCGTAACGCGCCTGACCAGAAACGCCTGCAACCGGGCGAGCAGCTGGAAATCGGCTGGCTCCCGCAGGATTGCCGCGCGCTCGACGCATAAATTTAGGAATATCGCGGTCGCAAGCGGCTCGATGAATAGAGGGACCGGTGGATAGGCTCGTGCCACACCCTCACCCAAATAAACGGGCTCACTAGGGAGAATAAAATGAAATTGACTAAAACGCTTCTGGCCTCGACGGCCCTTACGGCCGTAGCCGGCATGGCCTCTGCCGAGGTCAAGGAATTGACCATCGTCAGCTGGGGCGGTGCATATACGGATTCGCAGACCAACGCGTATCACATTCCCTACACTGAGAAGACCGGCATCACGATCATCAACGACGACAGCTCGAACGAGGCCGTGGCCAAGCTGCGCGCGATGAACGAAGCCGATAACATCACGTGGGACGTGGTCGACGTGGTCGCCGCCGACGCCATTCGCCTGTGCGACGAGGGTCTGGCGCTGGAGATCGATTTCGACACAATGCTGGCACCGGGCGACGATGGCTCTACGCCAACAGACGATTTCGGCGATCTGCTGGTTTCGGACTGTTATGTGCCAAGCATCGTTTATTCGACAACGTTCGGCTATCGTACCGATCTGGTGGGTGACACGCCCCCAACCAAGATTTGCGACGTGTTCGACCTTGAGGCATATCCCGGCAAGCGTTCGCTGGAAAAGCGCCCGATCAACAACATGGAGTGGGCGCTGCTTTGCGACGGCGTTGCCAAAGCAGACGTCTATGACGTGCTGGAGACCGACGAAGGTCAGCAGCAGGCGCTGAACAAGCTGGACACCATTAAGGACAGCGTCATCTGGTGGTCTGCTGGTGCGGATACGCCCCAGCTGCTCGCTGATGGCGAAGTCGTCATGGGCTCCACCTATAATGGCCGTCTGTTCAGCCTGATCGAAGAGCAGGACCAGCCCGTCGCGATGCTGTGGGACGCTCAGGTTTTCGACATCGACGGTTGGATCATCCCGACCGGTCTGAGCGAAGAGCGTCAGGCAGCCGCCCTCGACTATCTGAAGTTCGCAACAGACACTCAGCGTCTGGCCGATCAGGCCGCCTACATCAGCTATGGCCCGGCGCGTAAATCGTCGGCCCCGCTGGTCGGAAAGCACGCGACACTGGGTATCGAGATGGCGCCGCACATGCCGACCGATCCCAACAATGCCAAGAACACGTTCCTCTACAACTATGAGTTCTGGGCAGATTACCGCGATGACATCGACGCCAAATTCCAGGCGTGGCTCGCACAGTAAGTTAGTGGTCGAGGCGGGTTCGCCCGCCTCGCACCTACCAATAAGTGTGGCCTGCAATGTACGGGCCGCACGCTACCGAACGGGGACGAAACGCACATGCCCAAGGGCTATCTGAGCGGCAATATTACTGGAACGGACGCAGAGGCTTATGCCGAATACGTCCGGCGCGATACGCCGATCCTAGAGCGGTACGGTGGACGCCTTGGCGTTCGCAGTTGCCAGTCTGAAACGCTTGATGGCGCGTCGGACAGGCGGCATGCCATGATCGAGCTCCCCAGTTATGCAGCGGCACGCGCCGCGTATAACGACCCCCCAATACCAGACCGTCGCCGACATTCGCAGGCGCACGGCGGACAGCACGATCATCCTGGTCGAAGGGACTTGACGATATGAGCGATACCGCCACCAACGGGCCTGTCCTGGCCGCCGATGGAACCCCGCTAAAACGCAGCCTGTCACGCGCCCTGCGCGTGCAGAAAATGCGCGCGTTGGCCCTGATCGCGCCGCTTTTGGGTTTTGTCCTGATCTCGTTCATTTTTCCGATCGGGGATATGCTATTCCGCTCGGTCGAGAACCAGATCGTCGAACATACGCTGCCCTACACGGTAGAAGAACTGGCCAGCTGGGACGGCTCTGGTGACGCGCTGCCGCCCGAGGACGTCTTTCGCGACATGTATTACGACCTATTCCTCGCCGCTGAGATGAAGCGGCATACGCGGCTTGGGTCGCGGCTGAATTACGAATCGAGCGGCATGTCGTCCCTCTTTCGTCAAGGTGGCCGCAAATTGGACGATCCGGGCAAAGATGCGCAGGACGCTCTAGAGGCCGTGGATGCCCGATGGGGCGCACGCGAGACGTTCTTCGAGCTGTTCAACGCCAATGAGGGCGCGACCGTCGATGCCACGCTGCTGGCCGCCCAGAAACAACGTATCCGTTGGCTGGCCGACGAAAAGCCTGTTGGCAAGATGAACTTTGCCCCTTCGGCGACCGTATCGAGCCTGCTACCATTGAGTGCGCGGGCCTATACCGCCTTCGCAGTCATCACCGGCATGGTCGACAACGATGTCGTCGCTAAGGCCAAACCTCCTGAATCGATCTATCTTGCGTTGCTGGATGATGTCGCGCGGCCCGGTTTTGCGGATCGTCTAGCCGCATATGACGGCCCGCAAAAGGTTGCGCTCGCGGCGTTGGCAAATGCCGGGCTGACGATGCCTAACTATACCGCCATTTTTGAGGACATGGACCGTGACTGGGTAGACTTGGAGACATGGCGCGTCATTCAGACCCATAGTGGCAGCTACACGAGCGGCTATTTCCTGAATGCCATCGACATGCAGAAAACCCCTGACGGATTTGAGATCCAGCCAGAGAACACGCGGGTTTTGATTCAGCTGTTCATCCGGACGCTGATCATGTCGATGACCATCATGGGCTCGTGCATCCTCTTGGGCTATCCCGTGGCATGGCTGCTGGCGAACCTGCCGGCGCGCAAGGCAAACGTTCTGATGATTCTCGTGCTGCTGCCGTTCTGGACCTCGCTTTTGGTGCGGACCTCTGCGTGGAAGGTGATGCTGCAACAACAGGGCGTGATCAACGACGTGCTCGTCTGGATCGGTCTGGTGGCTGACGACAGCCGCCTCGTGCTGATAAACAATCAGTTCGGCACGATCATTGCCATGACGCATATTCTGCTGCCCTTCATGATCCTGCCGATGTATTCGGTGATGCAAACGATCAATCCGACCTATCTGCGCGCCGCGAAATCGCTGGGCGCGACGAACTGGACGGCGTTCTGGCGGGTCTATTTCCCGCAGTCCATTCCGGGGATTGGTGCGGGTTCGATTCTCGTCTTCATCCTGTCAATCGGCTATTATATCACGCCCGAAATTGTCGGTGGTACCAAGGGTGTCTTTATCTCAAACCGGATCGCCTATCACATCTCGTCCAGCCTGAACTGGGGCCTTGCCGCTGCGCTTGGGACCATCCTGCTGGCCGTCGTGCTGCTTCTATACTGGTGCTATGACAAGATCGTCGGCATCGATAATGTGAAACTGGGGTAACGTGACATGAGCCTTCCAATCTACGCCACGTTCGGCCAGCGCGTCTGGTACTATGCCTTCAGGGTGATCTGTGCGCTGATCTTCACCTTTTTGATCACGCCAATTCTTGTGGTGATCCCGCTGTCGTTCAACGCCGAGAACTTCTTTACCTTCACGCCCGAGATGCTCAGCTTCGATCCTGAGGGATATTCGTTGAAGCATTACCGCGACTTCTTTAGCAGCAACGAGTGGCAGCGCAGCTTCAAAAACTCGATGATCATCGCGCCTATTGCCACTATCATCTCTGTCTGCTTGGGCACGCTGGCGGCTATCGGGTTGTCGCAGTCGCACGTGCCGTTCCGCCGTGCGATTATGGCGATCTTGATCTCGCCCATGATTGTGCCGCTGATCATCTCGGCAACGGGTATGTTCTTCTTCTACTCGAAGATTGGTAATTTCATGGAAGACACCATGGGCCTCGACAGGAACCTCGTTGGTTATATCAAGGTGATACTCGCGCACGCGGTGCTGGGCATCCCGTTCGTCATCATCACGGTCACGGCGACGCTGGTTGGCTTTGACCGCTCGCTGACCCGCGCGGCAGCGAACATGGGAGCAAACCCGGTCACGACGTTTTTCCGGGTGCAGATGCCGTTGATTCTACCGGGCGTGATTTCAGGTGGACTGTTTGCCTTTATCACGTCCTTCGACGAGGTCGTGGTTGTGCTGTTCGTTGGCTCTGCGTCGCAGAAGACGCTACCGTGGCAGATGTTCACTGGCCTGCGCGAGCAGATTTCGCCGACGATCTTGGCAGTTGCGACGATTCTTGTGGGGATATCGATCCTGCTGCTGACGACGGTCGAACTGCTCAGGCGTAGGTCTGAGCGACTGCGCGGCTTGTCGCCTAGCTAAATGCAAAAAGGGCGCCTCATCGAGGCGCCCTTTGTCATTGGCGGCGGGTTAGAGGCTTAGCTACGTACCAGCTTCTCGTACGTGTCCGCTATGTCGCGGGTTAGTGCGCCCACCTCAAAGTTATAGTCGGCGATCATGCCCACTGGCGTGACCTCGGCCGCGGTCCCAGTCAGCCAGCACTGCTCGAACCCTTCCATTTCATCGGGCATGATATGCCGCTCATGAACGGCGATGCCCTTTTCCTTGAGCAACCCAATCACTGTCTGCCGCGTCAGCCCATTGAGGAAGCAATCGGCCAGTGGCGTATGCACCTCGCCATCCTTGACAAAGAAGATGTTGGCCCCTGTCGCCTCGGCCACGTAGCCGCGATAATCCATAAACAGCGCGTCCGAGCATCCCTTGGCCTCAGCCGCGTGTTTTGACGTGGTGCAGATCATGTAAAGGCCAGCGGCCTTTGCGTGAACCGGGATTGTCTCGGGGCTGGGCCGCTTCCATTTCGAGATGTCCAGCTTGGCGCCTTTGGTCTTCGCGTCGCCGTAATAGGCGCCCCACTCCCATGCCGCGATGGCCAGATGCACAGGGTTGCGCGAGCTGGCGACGCCCATATCAGGTCCCGCGCCGCGCCATGCGATGGCGCGCACGTAGCCGTCTGTCAGACCCGCTTCGACCAGCACCTGTGCCTTGGCCGCCTCGATCTGGTCCACCGTAAACGGCACTTCAAAGTCCAGCTGACCAGCAGAGAAATGCAACCGCTCAGAATGTTGGCGGCTCTTGAAAATCTTGCCGTTATACGCGCGCTCGCCCTCAAAGACCGAGCTGGCATAGTGCATTGCGTGCGACAGGACATGAACGTTGGCCTCGCGCCAATCGACCATCTTGCCATCCATCCAGATCTTGCCGTCGCGATTGTCATAGCCAAGCATCTTATGCCCTCCGAGCTTTCATTTTGCATTTGTTGCGCCAACTGCGTCCGAAGCGGACGTAAAATTGCGCATAAACTGTGATTTGCTAGCAGTCGAAACTTGGAAAGTCAATAAAGCTGACGTAAGTTAAGGGAAAGATGGACAAGGGGGGCGGGATGTCAGAGTTGCAAGGTGGTGAGGCGCTGCTTTTCCTGACGGACGAGCAGTTGCAGCAGGGCATTGAGGCAATGTTCTTTGCCTATCAGGGCTTCACCACCGATCCCGACCGGATTCTTGGTACCTTGGCCTATGGGCGCGCGCATCACCGGGCTATCCATTTTATTGCGCGCAAGCCGGGCACGACAGTGACTAACTTGCTGAACATTCTTGGCGTGACCAAGCAGTCGCTCAACCGTGTCTTGCGCACGCTGGTTGAGGATGACCTCGTCGCCAGTCGTGTTGGCAAGTCGGACAAGCGTGAGCGCAACTTGCACCTTACCGCTGAGGGCGTGGCGCTGGAACGCGAGCTGAGCGATGCGCAGCGCGCCCGGATGCGCGCTGCCTACCGTGCGGCGGGGCCGGCGGCCGTGACCGGTTTCAGGCAGGTGCTGGAGGCGATGATGGACCCTGCCATGCGCTGCCGCTATCAAACCCTCAGAGAGGCACAAACATGAGCGATCCTGCCCCACACCTGCTGATCGTCGATGACGACGAGCGTATTCGCGGTCTTCTGCGCAAGTTCCTCGCGCGGCACGGCTTCCTTGTTTCGGTTGCGCGCGACGCGGCTCATGCGCGCCGTGTGCTGGCGGGGCTTGAGTTCGATCTGCTGGTGATGGATGTGATGATGCCGGGTGAGGACGGTGTCGCGTTGACCCGTTCTTTGCGGGAAACCCTCAGCACGCCAATCCTCCTGCTGACTGCGCGCGGCGAGACTGGCGAACGTATCGCCGGCCTTGAGGCGGGCGCTGATGATTATCTGCCCAAGCCGTTTGAGCCAAAGGAACTGCTCCTGCGAATCAATGCGATCCTGCGCCGCATGCCCGAGCCTGAGCCGGAAGGCGCCGCACCCAAGATCCTCGCGCTTGGTCCCGTCCGTTATGATATGGAGCGGGCGGAACTGACCGCAGGTGGCGCACAGATACGCCTGACCGCGACTGAAACGCAGCTGATGCGTATCTTTTCGCAAAACCTGCGGCAGGCGGTCAGCCGTGCCAAGCTGGTGATTGATCTTGGCCGCGATCAGGGACAGGCGCAGGAGCGTGCCGTCGATGTCCAGATCACCCGGCTAAGGCGCAAGATCGAGGCCGACCCAAAGCAGCCCCGCTACCTGCAAACTGTGCGCGGCGAGGGTTATATGCTGGCCCCTGACTGACCCATGTATCTTCTGGCTAAAAGTATTCTCGCCGAAGGCATAGGATCTCTTTTTGTCTCTTCCGGCACGCTCCCATCGCCGCCCTTGCGGGATAGAGGCACAGGTAGTATTCCATATTCATGAAAAAGATTATCGACATGGACGACCGTTCGCGCCTGCCTTGGCGGTTCTTTGGCGCGTCTCTGTCCGTGCTTGCGCACTTATGACAGGCTCCTGCCTGCCTGATACAAATTCATTCTGACAATACGGGGAGTGGACATATGTCCCCCAAGACACTCTACGATAAAATCTGGGATGCCCACATGGTGCATCAGGCTGACGACGGCACCTGCCTGCTCTATATTGACCGGCATCTGGTGCACGAAGTGACCAGCCCGCAGGCCTTTGAGGGGCTCCGCATGTCGGGCCGCACAGTGCGCGCACCTGAGAAAACCATCGCCGTGCCCGACCATAACGTGCCAACCACGCTGGACCGCGCCAAGGGCATCGAAAACCCCGAGAGCAAAATTCAGGTCGAGGCGCTGGACAAGAACGCGGTTGATTTCGGCATTCATTACTACCCCGTCTCGGACGTACGTCAGGGCATCGTGCACATCGTCGGCCCAGAGCAGGGCTGGACTCTGCCGGGCATGACCGTCGTTTGCGGCGATAGCCATACGGCCACGCACGGCGCTTTTGGCGCGCTGGCGCATGGCATCGGCACGTCGGAGGTGGAGCATGTGCTGGCGACCCAGACGCTGATCCAGCGCAAGGGCAAGAACATGAAGGTCGAGATCACCGGCAAGCTGTCCAAGGGCGTCACCGCGAAGGATATCACGATGAGCGTGATTGCAGAGACAGGCACAGCTGGCGGCACAGGCTATGTCATTGAGTACTGCGGCGAGGCTATTCGCGATCTTTCGATGGAAGGCCGCATGACCGTCTGCAACATGGCCATTGAGGCAGGCGCGCGTGCTGGCCTGATTGCGCCGGATGAGAAGACATACCAGTACTGCATGGGCCGCCCCCAAGCGCCGAAGGGCGCGCAGTGGGAGGCCGCACTAACCTGGTGGAAGACGCTTTATTCCGATGATGACGCGCATTGGGACAAGGTCGTGATACTGAAGGGTGAGGATATCGCCCCCGTTGTCACGTGGGGCACCAGCCCCGAGGACGTGCTGCCGATCACTGCACGTGTGCCTGCTTCAACCGATTTCACTGGCGGCAAGATCGCTGCCGCGCAGCGCTCACTTGATTACATGGGCCTGACTGCTGGCACGCTGCTAAGCGAGGTCGAGATCGACACCGTCTTTATCGGCTCCTGCACCAATGGGCGGATCGAAGATCTTCGCGCGGCAGCCGCAATTCTCAAGGGCAAGAAGATCAAGGAAGGTTTGCGCGCCATGATCGTCCCCGGCTCTGGCCTTGTTCGGGCGCAGGCCGAGGCGGAGGGGCTGGCTGATATCTTTATCGAGGCAGGTTTCGAGTGGCGCCTTGCGGGCTGCTCTATGTGCCTAGCCATGAACCCCGACCAACTGTCACCGGGCGAGCGGTGCGCGGCCACTTCTAACCGCAATTTCGAGGGCCGTCAGGGCCGCGGCGGACGCACGCATTTGATGTCGCCCGCCATGGCGGCGGCGGCGGCGATCACGGGCCGCCTCACCGATGTCCGCGAAATGATGTAGGGCATGAGCGCCAAAACACTTTCTATAAGGATGAAGCTGTGAAGAGTTGGTTGAGATGGCCCCTGCTTGGCTGTGACGACCTTGGGCGGCACTCTGTTGCTGTTCAACGGCGCGGGGTTGATTGTGCTGGCGTTCTTTGTCGGCACTGCCCGTCACGGCTGAGCGCAACTTTTGAATAATAAGGGGCGCTGCCCCGGTTGGAGACATGACATGGAAAAATTTACGAAGATCAGCGGTATCGCCGCGCCTATGCCGATGATCAACATCGACACGGACATGATCATCCCAAAGCAGTTCCTCAAGACGATCAAGCGCACCGGCCTCGGGGTAAACCTCTTTGATGAAATGCGCTATGACGATGACGGGCAAGAGCTACCCGATTTTGTGCTGAACAAGCCTGCCTACCGTGAGGCCGAGATCCTCGTCACGGGTGATAACTTTGGTTGCGGCTCTAGCCGCGAACATGCGCCTTGGGCGATCAATGATTTCGGAATCCGCTGCGTCATCGCGCCCAGCTTTGCCGATATTTTCTACAACAACTGTTTTAAGAACGGCATCCTGCCCATCGCGCTGCCTAAAGAGCAGGTAGACCTGCTGATGGTGGAGGCGCAGAAGGGGGCAAATGCCCGCATTGAGGTGGATCTTGAGAAGCAGACAGTCACCACATCGGAAGGGGACGTGATCGCGTTTGAGGTTGATGCATTCAAGAAGCATTGCCTGCTGGAGGGCCTCGACGACATTGGCCTGACAATGGAAAAGGTCGCGTCCATCGACACGTTTGAGGCCAGCGCATCCGCTGCGCGCCCTTGGGTTTGACACGGGCAGCGCGGTATCCTGCCCGCTGAATAGTGGCTTTGTGCGCTCTATTAGGGGCGAATGGGTACGCGGCACTATATCTTGTGCTGCGCACAACCCCTGCTGCAAACCCTCCGTCATATTGATGCAATCGCGCACCAGTTCGTAGGTCGGTCGCACCACACATGTGAAAACACTCACCAAATTCTTGAGCGCGACCCCGAAACAAGGCAAGAATAAGACTTAATTGAGGCATACCGCCGTAAAGTGCGGGATCAAGTTGGGACAAAGCCGCGGCATCGTATCGTGGCAGGCCAAGTTGAAGAGGGATAGGGCAGTGATATCACATATCGCAGGCGCGGCTATGCGCGCTATAATGGTTGCTATTCTCATTGCGCTGCCATCGCTGATGGTGTCGCAGGTCGCTCAAGAAGCAAACCAAATCATCCTTCTGATCGCCTTCGTTGCGGGCCTTTTGGTATTTGCTGAGTATTTCGCTCACTCTCCCATAATCATCGAATTTCGCTTTGCTGCGCCCTATAATCGGATCAAATTCACTTCGCTGGCACTGGTCATTTTGATCCTGTCGTCGATAGCGCGAGGAGCGAACGATCCGGGCTCGCTGACGCTGCTGTTGTCCGACCTAGGACGGCTCATCAGGGCCGGACTCGATTTTCCCTATTCGCCTGTGCGGCAAGTGCTGCTTTTGGTGCCGCCGCATACGCCGATGGTGATGGTCGATTTCATCGGAATCGCTGTTGGGTTTAGCTATACGGCGTCGCTTGTGATGATCGTGATCTTTGCTCTCATGGTACGGATCCTTGGCTGGCCCGTGCGGCGCGGAGCGTTCAATGTCTGGAAGAACTTGCCGCTGTTCGACCCCACGCGCGGCCGCGATGTGGTGCAAAAGCTCAATCGCGAGGCAGGCATTTACATTTCCTTAGGGTTTGTGCTGCCATTCTTGCTGCCAGTCGGGGTGGCCTTGCTGGGGGGCAGCATGTTCGAGTCGGCCTCATTGTTGCATCCGCAACGCTTGATCTGGGTGATTTCTGCATGGGCGTTTTTTCCTGCCAGTTTGGTGATGCGCGGTATTGCGATGCACCGAGTAGCCGAGTTAATCACGGCCAAGCGGCGGCGCGTCTATGCGCAGGCCGAGAACGCGTTACAAACCGTCTGATCGCACAGCATTTGGTCTGGCTTGGCCTGTGCTGGCTGTGCTTCGCCCCGCCAGTAGCGGGCGACACACTGCGTATCGCCACCTATAATATAGAGCTGTCGCGCGACGGGCCTGGCCTGCTCCTGCGCGATCTGGTGCGCGGTGATACGCAAGCGGATGCTGCGGCGCAGGTCATCGCGGATGTGGCGCCTGATATCCTTCTGTTACAGAACGTTGATTTCGATATCGAACTGCGCGCACTTGGCGCCTTGCGCGAGGTGATTGCAGGCAAAGGGTTGCACTATCCTGTGATGTTCGCTCTGATGCCCAATACTGGCATGGCGACGGGCCTCGACATGGATGGCGACGGGCGGCTGGCAGAGCCTGAGGATGCGCAGGGCCACGGTGCATTCACCGGGCAGGGCGGTATGGCTATTCTGTCGCGCTGGCCGGTAGATACCGAAGGCGTGCAGGATCTGAGTGGGTTTCTATGGCAAGACATGCCTGGCGCAATGCTGCCGATTGTGGGTGGCGCGCCGTTCCCGTCTGCTGCGGCGCAGGCCGCGCTGCGGCTGGCCGATGTCGCGCATTGGGCCGTCCCGGTGCTGCACCCGGATGGGCCTGTCACGCTGCTGACATTTCACGCCAGCCCGCCCGTATTCGATGGACCTGAGGACCGGAACGGGCGCCGCAACCATGACCAACTGCGCTTTTGGCGGTATTATCTGGATGGTGGGGTGGGGCTCGCGCCGACTGCGCGGTTTGTCCTTCTGGGCCACGCCAATCAGGATCCAAACCGGGGCGACGGGCTCAAGTCAGGGATTCGCGGCCTACTGGCAGACTTGCGTATTCAGGACGTGATCCCCCTGCGCCCGTCAGGTAATCCGCGCGATGCGACCGTTCATTGGCCCCGCGTTAGCCCGTCCTACATGCGGGTTAGTCACGTCTTGCCGTCACGTGACTGGACAGTCACGGATGCCGGCGTTTACTGGCCACTGAGCGGGCAGGACGCTGAGAGGGCCGCCGCCGCCAGCCGGCATAGGATTGTCTGGGTCGATCTAGAAACGCGCTAGACCCATTTTGCCAACGGCGGCAGCGACATAAGTACCGCGTTCGCGTCATGCCCTGTGGCAAGGCCGAATTTTGTACCGCGGTCATAGACCAGGTTATATTCCGCATAGAGGCCTCGATGCACCAGCTGGGCGTCCTTGTCGGCGCCCGTCCAGTCCTGAATGCGCCGCGCCTTGATCAGGGGAGCGAATGCGGGCAGGAACGCCCGCCCAATATCTTGGGTCAGGGCAAAGTCCGCCTCCCAATCGCCGGAGTTCTGATCGTCCATGAAGATGCCGCCGACGCCGCGTGCCCTATTGCGATGCGGGATATAGAAATACTCGTCTGCCCACGCCTTGAGCCGGGGATAGTGATCCGCGCCGTGGGGATCGAGATGCGCCTGTTGCTGGGCGTGAAAATGGGCCGTGTCGTCGTCATATTCGATGCAAGGGTTCAGGTCTGACCCACCGCCGAACCACCATGCCTTCGGTGTCCAGAACATGCGCGTATTCATGTGGACGGCAGGGCAATGCGGGTTCTGCATGTGCGCGACAAGGCTGATGCCGCTGGCCCAGAAGCTGGGATCGTTATCCATGCCCGGCACGCCGCGCGCTGCCATTGCCTGCTGCGCCGCCGTGCCCAGCTGTCCGTGGACCTCTGACACGTTGACGCCAACTTTTTCAAACACACGTCCTCCGCGCATAACGCTCATCAGGCCGCCGCCCGCGTCGCTGCCATCGCCTCCATCGCGGCTCGTCTCGCTGATTTCGAACCGTCCCGGCGCATCGTCTGACAACGGGCCAATGTCATGGCTGTCCTCTAGCCCCTCGAATGCCTCCACGATCTGGTCGCGCAAGGTGCGAAACCAGCCTGCGGCGCGGCGCTTTTCGGTGTCGAAATCATCGGCCATGGCTGCCCCTTTGGCGTGTCTCAGTGTGCGGGTGATGCGACCGGATCGACCAGTGACCGGCCTCCGTCTAGTGTGACGATTTGCCCAGTCATAAAGCTGGCGCCCTCGCTTGCCAGAAACTGCACGGCCTCAACCAGCTCGCTACAGGCGGCGATGCGGCCCAGTGGTGTGTGGCTCTCGATATCGTCGCGGTAATCGCCGTGATCCTTCAGTGTCTCCTGCAAGGATCGGCTCATCACCGACCCGAAAGCCAGCGCGTTCACCCGAATACGGTGGGGCGCCAGCGTAACGGCGAGTGAGCGTGTCATCTGGTCGATCGCGGCCGCCGATATGCCGTAGGCTAGCAGTTCAGGGTGGGCGCGCCCTGCCGTGATGGATGACAGGTTGATTATTGCCCCGCCGGACGGTGTTTCTAATCCTTCGGCTTGTTTTATCATGCGTTTCGCGACCAGCTGGCTCAGGCGCAGGGCGGTCATCAAATTCTGCTCCAGCAGCAGGGTGACCGCGTCATCGTCAGGGTTCAGTGGGTCGGATGTGACCATCTGCCGCGAGGCGTTGATCAGAATATCGACAGAATCAAATGCGTCTATGGTTGCTGACAGCAGATTGACCAGTGTCAGCTTTTCGCGCAGATCGCCAGCGAAGTAGCGGATGGGGCCATCGTCGCTGGCGTCGCCTAGCTGGTTAACAAGCGCATCCTCGTCCATGTCGGCGAACATGACGTTAGCGCCCTTGTCGGCAAGATGCCGTCCGATAGCCAGGCCGATGCCGTTGGCCCCGCCGGTGACGATGGCCGTCTTGCCGGAGATCGAAAATGACATGGTACGGTGTCCTTGGGTGAGTGGGGCTTAGCGCTTCTTGCGAATGGGGCGGCGAGCGTGGAGCAGCTTGAACCGGGTATCGCCGCCTGGCGCCTCGGACACATCGGCAAAGAGACCCGCGAGAGTCTGCTCATAGGCCAAATGGCGGTTGGCGACCATCCAAAGCTGGCCTGAGGACTTCAGCATCTCGGCGGCGGCGGCGATAAAGGCGCGGCCTAGCGCTGGATCAGCCTTGCGCGCCGTATGAAAAGGAGGATTCAGCAGGACGGTATCGGCGCCCGTATCAGGGCGCCAGCGCAGGGCATCCTCCCAATGGAACCGCGCGCGGGCGTCGGCCACGTTGATTTGAGCGCAGTCCAACGCGGTGCGATCGGCTTCGACCACGTCGATATGTGCGATGTTCTCACGCTCCAACGCGCGGTGCGTCAGGTAGCCCCAGCCTGCACCCAAATCAATCACGTGAGCGCCCAGTTTTTCTGGCAGGTTATCGGCCAGTGCGCGTGAGGCGGGGTCGATCCCGTCTGCCGAAAAGACGCCGGGCGCGGTGACATAACCCTCTTCGATTTGGCTGGGCTCGCCCATGCGCCAATCGTCCAATGCAGGCGCCGGGTTCATCCAGAACAGCTTGCCATGCGCCTTGTTGATTGGGCCTGACACGCCGTCGGCACGCTTGCGGCACCCTTTAAGCGCCGATTCGATGCCATCAGTTTTTAACCCATCAACGATCACAGGTCCGTCCGTGACATCCGACGCCTCTGCGATCAAGGCGCGTGCTCGATCTTTGGCGCGGGGCAGGCATATCAGCGATGCGCCATAACGTCCGCTAGGTGTGGTGTCGCAGCTATAGCCTAGCGCAGCAAAGTAATCGCTGTCTGGCTTGCTTCCTGTGACGACGTGGCACAGATCCTGCGGTAGTGCCGATAGGTCGCTGTCCGGAGTGGGCGCAAAGATCGCGATGCGTGCACCATCCGGCAAAGATAGGCTGTCGCCGTCAAGCGCCAGAGAGAGCCTGATACCAGTCATAAAATTTATTCCCGTTCCATCGTACATTGCAGGGGGTGCTGGTGCTGGCGTGCAAAATCCATCACCTGCGCCACTTTCGCTTCCGCGATCTCGGAGCTGAAGATGCCGACGACGGCGACGCCTTTTTTGTGCACGGTCAGCATGATCTCGAAAGATTGCGCGCTGGTCAGGCCAAAGAATCTCTCAAGCACGGCCACGACAAACTCCATCGGAGTGAAGTCGTCATTCAGCAATAAGATCTTGTAGAGGGGCGGGCGCTTGGTTTTTGGGCGTGTGGCGACCACGACGGATGCGTCATTGTCGTTGTCCTGTCCTGCCATTGTCCAATACTGCGGTGTCATAAGGTTTGCGGCATCCGTTTCACGAGTCAAATTACAAAGCGGCAATATAGCCTTTGATGATTAATTTGAAAGGGGGGGGGTGGTGGTGGTGCGTCCCTTCGCCCAAGGAGCATGCGCAGCGCGACAGTTGATTACCTGTCCGGTCCGCTGCGCCAAAGGCGCGCTAGGTGTAGTAGGGGCACCTTTGGCGTCACAGAAAGGCGCTTTTTTTCTTTCAGGTGTCACCCCATCCTTCAGACTGCATTTCACGCAAGCGGCTTGCCGTGCGTTCGAACTCGAAGCTGCCTTCGCCCTCAACATAAAGGTATTCGGGCGCGGCGGCGGCCGAGCAGACCAAGCGCACGCGCGCCTCATAGAGCGCGTCTATCAGGGTGACGAAACGCTTCGCCTCGTTAAAGTTCTGGCGACTGAGCAGCGGAATATCCTCTAGCACCAATACGCGCACGATCTCGGCCAGCGCCAGATAATCGGCGGCGCCCAGCATCTGGCCGCAAAGGTGATAGAAGCTGGCCCGCGCGACGCTGTTATGAAACGCGGGAATCTCAAGCTGGCGTTTCTGCACCGTCAGGGTCAGGGGCTGCGCATTTCCGTTCGTCAGGCTTTGCCAGACGTCGTCGATCTGCTTGCGCGCATCCGCATTAATAGGCGTGAAGTAAGTTGGACCGCCGGCGATCCGGTCCTGCCGGTAGTCGGTCGGCGAGGTCAGTTCATGCACCACCATCCGTTCCTTGAGCAGCCCGATGAACGGCAGGAAAAGCTGGCGGTTAAGTCCATCTTTATACAGGTCGTCAGGAATCCGGTTCGACGTCGTCACCACGACGACGCCCGCATCGAACAGCGCTTGGAACAGCCGGCCCACGATCATCGCGTCGGTGATGTCGCTGATCTGCATCTCATCAAAGGCCAGCAGGCGCGCCTCTTTGGCCACCTTGGCAGCCACTGGCGCTACCGCATCCGGCATGCCCTCCTGCCGGGCCGCGTGAATGCCGGCGTGGATTTCCTGCATGAAGGCGTGGAAATGGACACGGCGGTTTGGCACATCCAGAGACGTCGCGAACATGTCCATCAACATGGATTTGCCGCGCCCGACACCCCCCCACATATAAAGACCCTTGGGTGGCTCCGGCGCCTTGCGGAACCAGCCCTTGGATTGCGGCATGGCCAGTGCAGCGCGCATTCGCTCGAACTCGGGCAGGATGGCTTCCTGCGCGGGGTCGGCTGACAGCGTGCCGGAATTGACCATATCGGCATAGATGTCGGGCATTGTTTTCATGGGCGATGGCATACATCGCGCTGCCTGGTTTTGGAAGCGCTCAGGCGCGTGCATCCTTTGGTGAGCCCATGACACCGCATGAGGTGATTGAGTTGGCCTGCGGCAGCACGCAGAAGACATCGATATAAAACGCCTCTTGGCTTGGCATATCGGCCACTTCTATTCGGAGCAGATATTTTACTAACCCAGTGATTTTTGGTACTGAAACCCCTTGGAGGGCTGTGGTCATCGCGCGCTCGAATGCTTCTCGGCTGGTCTTGGTGTGGCGATTAAGCCCCAAGGCCGGATAGCCAACAAATCCGGCGTCTATCGCACTGCGGTTCGGCACCGCGCCGTTCCAAATCCTGTACGCGGCGCAGGCGGGCGCTGGGGGACAGGCCACAGCGACAGGCCAAAGTGATCGGCCAGTTCGATGTTGTTGATTCGGCCGTTGCGGGAAAGCTTGTGCAATATGCGGTCGTTGATTGCGTTCTGAGCGCCGATATACTGCGGTATAAAATTGCGATCTGCTGACAAACGCGATTTGCATTGCTGGCGACCCTGCATAATGTCGCGCTCATGACACTTGAAATTCTCATGGCGCTGGTCGCCTTCTGTTTCGTCGGGGTGATTACGCCCGGACCCAACAATCTGATGTTGATGGCGTCAGGCGCAAATTTTGGCTTTCGCCGGACCGTGCCGCACATGTTCGGCATTGGAATTGGTATGCCTGTTCTGGTCCTCCTCGTCGGTATTGGCATCATTCGCGTGTTCGCGGCGTATCCGATCGTGCAGACTGTTCTGACGGCGCTGAGTGTTGCCTACCTGCTCTATTTGGCGTGGAAGATCGCCAATGCCGCCCCGCCACGGCAGGTGGGTGCGGATGAGGTTGGCAAGCCGCTCACCTTCCTTCAGGCCGCCGCGTTTCAATGGGTCAATCCCAAGGCGTGGTTCATGGCACTGTCGGCGATCACGCTATATGCCGGCGGGCGTGAGCCGACAGCGATCCTGTGGGTCGCGGGCGCCTATTGTGTGGTGTCCAGCATTAGCACGACCAGTTGGACCGCACTAGGCCAGCAGATGCGCCGGTATCTGAGCACCCCCAGCCGCCTGCGCGCGTTTAATTGGACGATGGCCGTGCTGCTGGTTGCGACGCTGATTCCCGTGCTATGGCCAGTTAGCCAAGCGGAAAAGAGCCTGACCCATGACAGTAACGTTACTTCATACTAGTGAGGTTCACTGCGCCACTTTTGACGCGCTAAGGGCCCGTGTGGCGCCGGGCGCGTCGCTGTCGCACGTGGTGCGGGCTGATTGGCTGGTGCGTGCGCAGGGCGGTATCGACGCGGCACTCACGGCCGAGATCGCGCAGGCGGTGAAGGATGCGCCCCACCCAGTCCTTTGTACATGCACCACGCTGGGGCCGGTAGCAGTCCGCCATGGCGCCACGCGCATCGACGCGCCCATGATGCAGGCGGCAGGCCGTATTGCGGCGAACGCGCACGGCGAGACTGTCATGGCCTATTGTCTGGATAGCACGCTGGCGCCCTCAGTCGCGCTACTGGATGCCGCGCTGGAGGATGAGGGATATGCAACGCGCGTTCACGCGCTGAACCTTTCGCAGTTCTGGACGCTGTTCGAAGTGGGAGAGACTGCGGCATTTCATGCGGTCATCGCAGCCGCCCTGCGCGAGAATATGGCGGCTGTCCCGGGTGCCTGCTGCGTGGTGCTGGCGCAGGCGTCCATGGCGGGGGGGGGGGGCCCAGCTTCTGGGGGATCTTGCGATTCCAGTGCTTGCTTCGCCTGAAATGGCATTGCGCACGATGCTGAATATCGACACCTGATTGCATTTCAGTGCGCCGAGGGTCATATAACTTTGGCACCAGAGGGAGCTTTGCAGATGACCCATTACCTTGATTTTGAAAAACCCCTCTCCGAAATTGAGGGCAAGGCCGAAGAGCTGCGCGCAATGGCCCGCGCAGGCGAGGGCGTCGATGTCGAAGAAGAGGCCGCCGCGCTGGATAAAAAGGCCGGTGTCATGCTGCGCGATCTCTACAAGGATCTGTCGCCGTGGCGCAAATGCCAGGTTGCGCGCCACCCTGAGCGGCCCCATTGCACCGATTACATCAAGGCGTTGTTCACCGAATACACGCCGCTAGCCGGCGACCGCAATTTTGCCGACGATCACGCCGTCATGGGCGGGCTTGCGCGACTGAATGACCGCCCTGTGATGGTAATCGGCCATGAGAAGGGTAACGACACCAAGTCGCGGATTGAGCGGAATTTTGGCATGGCCCGCCCCGAGGGGTATCGTAAGGCAATTCGCCTGATGGAGTTGGCTGACAAGTTTGGCCTCCCGGTCATCACGCTGGTCGACACGCCCGGTGCATACCCTGGCAAGGGTGCCGAAGAGCGCGGCCAGTCCGAGGCAATCGCTCGCGCGACCGAGACGTGCCTGCAGATTGGCGTGCCGCTGGTCAGTGTTGTGATCGGTGAGGGCGGATCGGGCGGCGCTGTTGCATTCGCCAGCGCCAACCGTATCGCGATGCTTGAGCATTCGGTTTATTCGGTGATCTCGCCGGAGGGCTGCGCGTCGATCCTGTGGAAAAACGCCGAGAAAATGCGCGAAGCCGCCGAGGCGCTGCGCCTGACTGCGCAGGATTTGATCAAGCTGGGCGTGGCCGACCGCCTGATAGACGAGCCGCTGGGCGGCGCGCACCGCGACCCAAAGAAGGCGATGGACAGTGTCGCCGCCGCGCTGGGCGAGATGCTTAAAGAACTGGACGGCAAAGGCCCGAAGGCGCTGATCGCGGACCGCCGTGCCAAGTTTTTGGGCATGGGCAGCAAGGGGCTGGCGGCTTAAGCGCCGTTTTTTCTGGCGCAGCGCGCCGGACGAGCGCCTGCCCGTTTTGGCGGGTGGACCCTCTTACGCCGTGTTGTGTTGATCGGTTGGAGTGGGCCGAATAGCATAAAGCGCGCATCAGCACTGTTGCCGCGCAGCACCAGGGCAGCGTTCGCCCGGTTTTTGGAGTTCCCGGACAGAACCGGCACGGCGACGGCGACGTCACATATCGAACATCGGCCCGGCCAGAACAGCCTTTAACTTGCCAGCATTCTCAGACCATGCGTCACATCCGAGCGGACGGCCAAGCGGAGCGCTGGCTCGTCCCCTGCTTTCAGCGCGCCTATGATAAGGCGGTGATAGGGCGGTGGCTCCCTCTGGCGCAGCCGGCCGTATAGCTTGCGCATGGTTGGGCCCATTTGCAGCCAGACTGTCTCGGCCATCGCCAGCATCGCCGGAGCCTGTGCGCGCAGATATAGTGTGCGGTGAAACTCCAGATTTCGCCGGATATAGGCAACGGCATCATGGCGTGCGATATCTTCGGCTATGGCGCCGTTGATTGTGGTCAGCCTGTCGATCAGTGCGATATGCGCGCGGGGCAGGGCGCGGCTGGCCAGCTCCACCTCTAGCAATGACCGCAGCGCCGCTAGTTCCTCGATTCGGTCATTGCTCAGCTCGGGGGTGGCGACGCGGCCCGACTGACTGAGCGACAGCGCACCCTCGGCCACCAGCCTGCGCAGCGCCTCGCGCGCAGGCGTCATAGACACGCCAAATTCCTTCCCAATGCCGCGCAAAGTTAGCGCTTGGCCTGGCGCGATCTCGCCATGCATGATGCGGGTGCGCAGGCCGCGATAGACGCGGTCATGGGCGGCGGGCGTTGGATCGGGGCGGGGGTTCATTAACATATTTGTGTTGTGATCACAAATGCCACCCGCGTCAATCGAAGCGATAGCGGTGCAAGCCGGTACCATTCGAGCGCAGCCAGCGCCGATGTGTCTCGTATTCGGGCATCAGCACGGCGACGACGGCCCAGAAGGCGGGCGAATGGTTCATCTGCTCTAGGTGTGCGACTTCATGGGCGGCGACGTAGTCTAATATGTCGGGCGGGGCCATTATTAACCGCCACGAATAGCTAAGCCCGGCTGTGGATGAACATGACCCCCAGCGCGAACGCGTATCGCGCAGCGTGATGCGGCTGTAGGGGCGCCCCAGCATCGCTGAGTAGCGGTCGGATGCGGTTACCAGCCGATCACGCGCTAACGTCTTCAGCCACGCTTGCAGGCGCGCAGACTGGCCACCTGGTACCAAGAGGGCATCGGCTGTCGCGGTCACGCGCCGCCCGGTTCCCACCTCCAGCCGGTAGATCTGCCCCTCCACGGGAATGGACGCTCCGGGGGTGACATTGACCTTGGGCGCGCGATCCTCCAGGTGGCCCTGCAGCCAGCCCTGTTTTGACCGGGCAAAGTCCAGCGCCTCACGTTCGGGAAGGCCGCGTGGCAGGGTCAGCGTCACGCGGCCGTCCACCGCCGAAACGCGTAAACTGATGCGCCGCGCCCGCACCGAACGGCGCAGCATGACCGTGATTGGGGGAGTGCCGGGAAGGATATGCTCGCCCATAAACCGTTCTGTTGCTGTGGGTGCCTGTCTAAAGGCTTTGACACCTTTGCCGCATTATGGCAGGAGGCGCAGATCGCATGCAAGGCACCATATTTGAAAGGGACGCACATGCCCAAGGAAGAATGGGGCGTCAAGCGCCTGTGCCCGACCACTGGCCAGCGCTTCTACGACCTGAACAAGGATCCGATCGTCAGCCCCTACACGGGCGAGGTCGTCGAGCTGAACACCGGCAAGAGCCGGTCGATCAAGGCCGACGCCGAGGATGCCGAGACAAAGAAGATGAAAGAAGCCAACACCGACGACGGCGCGGTGCTGGATGACGACGACGATGTCGAGGTCAACCTCGGTGATGACGTCCTCGAGGATGATGAGGACGACAACGTCCCACTGGACGAGATTGCCGACGTTGCAGCAAGCGACGACGACAGCTGATACAACTACGCTTGCGCTGACCCGCCGGGCTGGATTTTTCGCTTGATCCCGCCCGGCACTTTGCCTTAAGCATGCGACAACACGACCCAGCGGTCCTACAGGCCGCATCGGGGCCTTAGCTCAGCTGGGAGAGCGCCTGCATGGCATGCAGGAGGTCAGGGGTTCGATCCCCCTAGGCTCCACCAAACCAGATTTTCTAGCACATTCTTTCCTAACAGCCTGAATGGAAATGAAAAATTTGGTGTTCTAACACCTCGGAATTTACTTACTCTAATCGGTTCAGCGAAATCTAGCTTAAGTATAGCTCTCTTCGCTGGAAGAGGCCAATTTTTTGATATATTCCAAGGGCTCGATAAATTTTTTATAGTGAGTTCTAAGTTTTTTTTCGTAGTTGATCTCCTGTTGAGGTGACTGATCGTGAAGTTGCTCAAGACGGTGCCGTTCCGCTTCGATTTTCTCGACCTCACCTTCTAATGCCTTTTGGACGATAGTGCTTTCAGTCTGGACAATTCTGCTTAACATCTTGGTAACTTCGTTGTTCCAAAGACGGGACTTCCTTCTTGAGCTTCCTCTTTATTTCGACATGGTGCTTATTTTGGGCCTTGTTGCACAAATCATCCTGTGAGCGTAACTACCCTTACGCTTGACCGATTTATTCTAAGGTAGCGGTGCATGGGATGCCAAGGGCGGTGAAGCCGTTAAGGATGGTGGTGCGAATCTGAACCTCCGCGACCTACCGATCAAAGTCACGCGCGCTGAGGCTCTGACCTAGTAGTTTTATACAGTTCACTTTGGTCTCGGCGCAGCTTCGGCGGTGGTATCGTGTTAGGTGTTTAGTCCCGGCATCTGGTGGCTCGGATTTAGGATGAATCGATCTGGTTCTGATGTCCAGGTTTTGCAGATGTATTCGTAGGGCGTGAGGCCGCCGGGGGTCTTGGGGCGGCGGGCGAAGTTGTAGGCTGCCAGGAAGCCGACAAGGTGCGTGCGCAGCTGATCGTGACTTTCGTAATGGTATACCGCCTCTACTCCAAAACCCGAAAGTTCTTGTGGGTTATGACGCAGAAGTTGTCTGAGACCTTGTCGCGGAAGTTTTTCCAGTCCTGCGGGATGGTTTCACGCATGAATGCGAGGATTGC
>Ga0307981_1000168_pt1 | contig 71501 bp, 69 predicted proteins | sample OrgLakmetagen987_FD_201849 | JGI IMG/M metagenome (GOLD analysis project Ga0307981, IMG submission 201849) | Saline water microbial communities from Organic Lake, Antarctica - #987 | ecosystem: Environmental > Aquatic > Non-marine Saline and Alkaline > Saline | place: Antarctica: Organic Lake... | reverse complement strand
AAATATGTTGCGAGATGTCGATGGTCATATACCTGCCCTATGTAAAGTTGTCAGAAACCTAACATATCAACAGGTTACTTGATGGTCGGCAGCTTTTCTTACTCAACAAAGCGGAGAAGAGCCAAAAGATTATTCTTCGACCAAAGCGTTCAAATCGCAGCATACTATCCACCCGGATTACAATGTGCTCGATTTACAGCCAGCGCGGCCTGCTTGATGCGCGTATGATTGTCGGCATCTAAAGATCTGTGAGTGCACGGCGAACGCGCCTAGCTGATCCGCGACCTCAGGCCGTTGCCCCGTAGAGCGCTTCTGCGCGCTTTTCAAATGCCTTCACAACACGCTGCATCGCCTCGTTGAATACGACACCAATGATCTTTTGCAGCACCATGTTCTTGAATTCAAAGTCGACGAAAAAGTGCACCTTGCACCGTCCCTCGCCCGCGTCTTCGAAATGCCAGTTGGATTTCATGAACTTAAACGGTCCGTCCAGATATTCGGTGTCGATCTTCTTGGGCTCGGGCCAAAGGACCACCCTGCTGGTGAACCGTTCGCGAAACACCTTGAAGCTGATCACCAGGTCGGCATCCATCACTTCGTGATCGCCTTGGTCATCGCAGCTTTTGATGCGTGCGGCGGCGGTCCAGGGCAGGAATTTGGGATAGGATTCCACATCGGCCACCAGATCGTACATCTGTTGGGCCGTATAGGGCAATTCGCGGGTCTCTGAATGGGTAGGCATTGATTTCCGTCTGTCTAGAAGTTAGCCCTTATGAAGTTCTTAACGCTCCTTTTTCAAGGCCAAACCCATGCCGACGCGTCCTTATGTCATCGATGAAATGATCTCGGCCAAAGCGATTGCCGCACGGATCGAAGCGTTATGCCGCGAGATTCAGGCAGAATTCGAGGGAACCAACAAGCTCACCGTCGTGGGCCTGCTGCGCGGATCATTCGTCTTTATCGCTGATCTGGTGCGCGAACTGGACCTGCCGATCGAGGTCGACTTCCTGGAGGCTTCCAGCTACGGCGATGGTACGGAAAGCAGCAGGGAAGTACGTATTCTCAAAGACTTGCGCGGCGCAATTGAAGGGCGTGATGTGCTGGTTGTCGAAGATATTGTGGATACCGGACACACCTTGCACCATGTGAGCAACCTGCTGTTGTCGCGTGAACCCGCGCGGCTGAAAACCATTGCACTTCTGGATAAACCCAGCCGCCGCGAGGTGGATATGAAGGCCGATTGGATTGGCTTTGAAATACCGGACGAGTTTGTCGTGGGCTATGGGATTGATTTCGCGCAAAGAAACCGCAACCTGCCATTTATCGGCAAAGTACGGTTCACATCGTGAATATCGTATGGCTTATGCGGATGAAACGGTGGTCACAAAACCCACTATCCGCGCGTCAGGTAAAGTTTGTCTTTGCCATCATCTTGATCGCGGCCGTTATTTTCAGCCTTGAGTATTGGGGTTGGTGGCCTGAGTGGGCGACAAGCCAGCGCGTCCGAATGCCGCGCTAGCGCCTGCAGGTCAGTTGGTACACTTGACTTCGCGCATGACCAATTCCGCAGGGGCGATCTGGGTTTTGTCTTCACGGTACACGGGTGGGTATTCCATCAGATCAATACGGCCATTGGCACGCTTGACGTATTGACGATAACTTTCTTTGATCAAGATCTTCTTGACGCTGTATTTCGCAGGTATCTGAACCTGTCGGTAACAGCCGACCCTTACAGCGTTGGGATCATTGATGCCGTTTTGTGCCAATACCGGTGTGGTATGAGAGAGGGATGCAGCAAAAACAGCAACCGCGACGCCTGTCATTGAAAATCGTTTCATGGTTTTTCCTTCTATCCCGATTGGAAGAAGGGTTAACTCTGCAAAAAGGAAGCATAGCGGCGCAAAACGGGCGAGACTTTGAAATATTGAGCATTTTAAATGAATAGAGGCGCACAGCAGTTGCGCGCCTCTTTCTTGGCAGGCGTAACCGTCTTTAGTTGCGGCAGGCGGCCTTACGCTTCAGGTAGTAACCTTTTGACGACTGTGTGCGCTTCTCGATGTAGACGGGCGCATAGTAGACTTCGACCATCTGGTTACCGCGGTGTTCCCACTTTGTGTGAGCGGCAGAGTGAAGGTGCTTGGTTGTTTTGTGCTGTGGTGGAACCCAGACACTGTCATAGCACGCGACCACTTGGCCTTCTTACGCCATCGCAGGAGCAGCAAAAGAAACCATTAACATGGCAGCAGCAATAATTTTCGTTTTCATAATATTTATCCTCTCTAGTTGCAGTAAGCGGAATTTAGCACGCTCATTAACCACGGGTCATGGAAACGATTGCCCTCTGAGGCTGAAAACTGTCTTCTTCGCCAGATTTATGCCCAATTTCAAAAAACTGTGTCAGCAACGCCACAGTTATGGAGTCTTACCCAACCCTTTGAAATTCAGTCTGTATATCAATTCGAAACAATCAGTAGCGATTGTCGCGACTGTCTTTGCGAATAGCCGAATCAATCAGCTATTTTACGTTATTGACGAGTAAATACATCTTATCAGGTACAGGCGGTGTTTGGCCGATCAACGTGCTGGTATCTGCCGCTCGCAACAATGCGCCCAAACCTGCTTTGTAATGCGATTGAGCCGAACGCAATCATGCGCGCCAACCATCGGTGGCGGGCGCGTTCTAAAGTCGGACATTTCAGGTTTTTTCAGGTTTCTTGGCGCAAGAAGGGGCGCGCCATGCGCCCCTGCCCCAATGTGTCAGCCGTGTTTTGCCAGACGGGCGGCGCGCAGACGGGCAAAATCGTCTCCAGCGTGATAGCTGGATCTGGTCAGCGGTGTCGCTGACACCATAAGAAAGCCTTTGCCGTAGGCTGCTTTCTCGTAAGAGGCAAATTCATCTGGATGGACAAAACGGTCGACCCGGTGATGCTTTGGCGTGGGTTGAAGATATTGACCGATGGTCAGAAAATCGATGTCAGCGGCGCGCATGTCTTCCATGACCTGCACCACAGACTGACGGTCTTCGCCCAAGCCCACCATGATACCAGACTTGGTAAACATCGTCGGATCCAATTCCTTTACACGCTGCAAAAGGCGCAGGGAATGGAAATAGCGCGCGCCGGGGCGGACTTCGGGATAGAGGCCGGGCACGGTTTCAAGGTTGTGGTTGAACACGTCCGGGCGCGCCTCGACCACAACCTCAAGAACTGATGGATCGCAACGGATGAAATCAGGCGTCAGGATCTCGATGGTCGTACCGGGCGCGCGTTTGCGGATTGCCCGAATGGTCTGGGCGAAATGTTCCGCCCCGCCATCTTCGACATCGTCGCGGTCGACCGATGTGATAACAACGTGGTTCAGTCCCAGTTTGGCCACTGCATCGGCGACGCGCCCTGGCTCGAACACATCCAACGCCTCTGGCGGTTTGCCTGTGGCGATGTTGCAGAAGGTGCAGGCGCGCGTACAGACCTCGCCCATGATCATCATGGTTGCATGACCTTGTGACCAGCATTCCCCCACATTGGGGCAACCCGCTTCTTCGCAAACGGTCACAAGTTTGTTGTCGCGCATGATCTTGGCCGTGTCGGCATATCCCTTGCCGCCGGGTGCCTTCACGCGAATCCAGCTCGGCTTTTTAGGCTGCGGGCTATCAGGGCGCTTGGCTTTCTCGGGGTGGCGCTGCTCGGGAATTTTCAGGTCACGCATGATCAGGCTCCGTAAATCGGGTTCAGTGTCTATGTAGTCCTTTCAGTCCCCACAGGAAAGGGGGTGCTGCCTACAGGGCGGGATTGTCGCGGTCACACCCAATCTGGCGAATTTATGCACATCCTGACGAGCGAATTGCAGAATTTATGCGCAAGAGTCATATTTTGCTTCGCCAATAGGTGGTATCCCTCTAAGGTTGTGCTTGAATTGAATTCGTTACCAAAGGGAAGTTTTATGTCTGCCACAAATGATACTCAAAATGTCTGCGTAATTGGTTCCGGCCCCGCAGGGCTTCAGGCCGCCTATTTCTTTGCCAAGAAAGGCATTTCTTTCAAGGTTCTAGAACGCTCCGACAAAATCAGCGCGTTTTTGCGCAATTTTCCCCGTCACAGGCAGTTTATATCGATAAACAAGGTCCATACCGGGCTAAGCAACCCTGAAACGCGGCTGCGTCATGACTGGAATTCGTTGCTGAACGATGAAGCTGTGTTGTTCAAAGACTGGAGCCGCAAATATTTTCCAAGCGCCGATGACTTTATCAGCTATGCCGAAACCTTTGCGGCACCGCTGGCTGATCACATTGTATGCAACGCAGACGTGCAGAAAATCGAAAAAACGGACGGTGTTTTTGTTATCACGTGTGCCGATGGCACTGCACACCGCGCCTCTAACGTGATTGTCGCGACAGGCGTCAGCCAAGCGTGGGATCCGGGCATCGAGGGCTTTGAGCTGGCGGCCAATTACACCGAATTCGACACCGATCCGGAGATCTACGAGAACAAGCGCGTGTTGATCCTTGGCAAGGGCAACTCAGCCTTTGAGACGGCTGATTCGCTGGTCGAGCACGCGGCCTCCATCCACGTGATGAGCCCCAACCCGATCAAATTCGCGTGGCAAACCCATTTCGTCGGCAACCTGCGGGCGGTAAACAACAACTTCCTCGACACCTATCAGCTGAAATCGCAAAATGCGGTGATCGACGCCAGAGCCTTGGAAATCACCAAGCAAGACGGCGTTTACACCGTGCGCGCGGAAATGACCGCCGCCGAGGGCCACGAGATCGTATTGACGTATGACCACGTGATCGCCTGCACCGGTTTTCAATTCGACAATTCGATCTTTGCCAAAGACATCCAACCCGGCCTGCGCCATTTCGACAAATTCCCGGTAATGACCGGCGAATGGGAAAGCGAAAACGTCGATGGACTGTTTTTTGCCGGGACGATCATGCAGTCGTGTGATTACAAAAAAACCATGTCCGGCTTTATTCACGGCTTTCGCCACAACGTGAAATGCCTTGCCGAATTGATTGCCGCACGGGTCCAGGGGTCACAGTATCCAACCGTCACAACCCCGCTGACACAGCCGGAGTTGCGCGACGCGATCATTGAGCGGATCAGCACGGCGTCGGGTATCTTTTTGCAGCCCGGTTTTATGGCGGATGTGATTTCGCTGGACGGGCCTGACTTTGGCAAAACCCATCAGGATATTCCCGTGTCCTGGATCAAAAACGCGCCGCTTAACAAAGGTACGTTTCTTCAGGTTACGCTAGAATATGGCGACTTCGGTCAAAATTCCCTTCATGTCAAACGGCAGAATAACGTCTTTGGGAAAGAACCAGATGCCTTTATCCACCCGGTCATCCGTTTGGTAACAGACGGAAAAGTAGTTGATGAAATGCATCTTTCTGATCATCTGGATGCCGATTGGCGCCCTCGGGATGCACGCGGCGGTGACAACGGCACAGTGCTGCAAATGACCTTTACCGATGCAGGCGGCACCGTCGATCCCGCAGATGTCGCACGTCAACAGTTGGATGCGTTTTTACGCCGGATCGGGGTTGGCCACGTGGCGCAATCCACCGCCGCCGAATAAAGCGATGGCGCGGCGATGATCCGCCGCGCCATCCCACCTGTAGCCTCGGGCTTAAGTCAGCCGATCATCGCGCTGCCCGGCCCCAGCGTTTCGTCATAATGCTTGCGCAGCCGCATCAGAGCGATCCGCAGCACGATTTTGCCCGATCTCGCAGACCAGCCAAGCCGTTTTTCAGTGGTCTCCAGCCCCTCAAGATAGCAACAGCATCGCAGTACTACGTCCGACAGACCGGGCCCAAGATCCCCCAAAGCCGACGCGACCCTTGCGCGCGCAGCTGAGGGTGCACTGCCGGTGAATATGCCCGCACCACCGTCTCCACCCGGCGTCAAAAAACGGTCCCAGTTTTGGGTCACCTTCTCGCCCATCTGGGCCAGTTCAAAATCTTCACGCAACCTTTCGCCTGCCTGAACAAGACGGTCTGGCAGAAACGGTGATCCATCCTTGTCGCGGCGGCGCGCAAGGGCAGCCAGCGGGCTTTCCGCCAGATTATACCGCATCCGGCGCATTTTGCGCGGTGCCTCATCAGGATCGCACTGCGCGCCAAACTCGGCGCGTGGGTCGGCAAAACCGGAAGCCCCCGCCCGTGTATCTTGGCGCAACATCTGTTCAAGGGCCGTCCGCCCGGCAGCAGTGATGAAATACCGCGTGATCCGTCCGCTGGTGTTGGACGCAATCCAGCCTTTCAGCGCCATTGCCTGCGCAATCGGCCTGTCCACCACTGCCGTGCGCGTGCTCGACCCGCCTGCCCCGTCCCGAACGACCACCGCCTTTTCCATCTCGGCCGCGACCGCCAGCACAGCGCCGGTTTCGCACAGACGTCTCAAGATGCGCCGCGCTTCGCTGGTCAGCGTTTCATCATCCGGCATTGTTGCGTCATCTACTTGGCTCATCGCTGCGCTGTCCTTGTCCAATGTCATTCTGGTGCGGCTCACCCGACCTAATGTTTCCAATGCGTCATCAATCAACGGGTCGTCCCGGCGGGTTTCCAGCTTGCGGATCTGGCGCAAAATCGTCGAGGCATGACAGTCTGCCGACCGCGCCAACGCCCGGATCGTTTTGCCCAACTCGACATGAGACAGGTAATGCCGTGCCTCTGCAGGCACCCAACCGGGAATTCCGGGGTTCGCATTTACCCTTGTAAAATGAGTGTCAGATAAGGTTGCCATTTTTGTCCCTCTTTCGCTATTTGACTGATTTATCCACAGCGTTATCCACACAACCTAAGGGTGAATTAGTTACCTGTTTCTTAAAATCAGACCGTTAGAGCCATGATTGTTTCCAAATCGTAAACAGTAGTAACCGCCCCGTGCGGAGCGATGTACGGCCACGCAACAGGCTAAAATTTCGTGTGATGGTTGAGGGGCCATGCTGATCCAAGTCGGGCGCTGTGAAACCTCAAGGACCTGAAAACATGCAAGATATCATCACGCGCTTGAACGCGCTACACCGCCCTCACCTGCTGATGCGCGCGGGCCGGATTGGTGCAGAACATTATCGCCGCAGCACACATTTACGTCGGCTGTTGAACTGTTCGTGCCTGCCGCGTAGCGGACCCGCCTTGATGTACCTGATCGACATCGAGGCGGAACTGAACGCGCAACGCAAAATGGCGGACGCAGGCTATAGCCTGATCCGCCATGTTGAAGTGATCATCGCCATGATCGGCGAAGCGCGCATGTTGCGCGCAACGCTTGATGAGGTCACATAAAGCTGTCGGGTTCCGCAGCCTTGCGCTGTGCCACAAAGGCGTCCAACGCCTCGCGTACAGCGATGTCCATGGGCGGCTGCACATAGTCGCCCAACATCTTTTCGACCCGGATCGAGGCCAGCGCCTGAGTGTCGCGCGCCCCTTCATCCGACCATGTTTCAAAGGGCTTGTAGTCCAACAGGTCGGACTTCCAGAACGCCTCCTTAAAGTTGGCCTGCGTATGCGCGCAGCCCAGGTAATGGCCGCCCGGCCCCACTTCGCGGATCGCGTCCATGGCTTGGGCATTTTCGTCAATTTCGATCCCGCGTGCCAGATGATGCAGGGTCCCCAGCTGATCCGCATCCATCACAAACTTCTCGAACGAGGCGACAAGACCGCCTTCCAGCCAACCGCAGGCATGCAGCATGAAATTGACGCCTGACAAAAGACCCATATTCAAGCTGTTTGACGTCTCATAGGCGGCCTGCGCATCTGGCAATTTCGAACCGCAGAACGACCCGGCAGAGCGGAACGGTAGCTTCATCCGCCGTGCCAATTGTCCCGCGCCATAGGTGATATGCGCCGCTTCCGGCGTGCCGAAAGTCGGAGCGCCTGAGTTCATGTCGATCGAGGTCACAAACGCCCCGAAGATCACCGGCGCGCCCTTGCGCACCAACTGACTATACGCAATGCCCGCCATCACCTCGGCCAACACTTGCGTCAAGGTGCCCGCAACCGACACCGGTGCCATGGCACCGCCAACGATAAACGGTGAAATGATCGCGGCCTGATTATTTTCAGCAAAAACCTTAAGTGCGCCCATCATGACATCGTCAAATGTCATGGGCGAGTTGATGTTGATAAGCGAAGTCATGACGGTGTTTTGCTGCACGAAATCCGCGCCAAACAACACATTGCACATATCAACCGAATCCTGAGCGCGGCTTGGCTCGGTGACCGACCCCATGAACGGCTTGTCGCTTAGCGTCATGTGGGCATGCAGCATATCAAGATGCCGTTTGTTGACGGGAATATCTGTCGGCTCGCACACCGTACCACCCGAATGATGCAGCCATTTCGACATATAGCCCAGCTTCACGAACTTGTTGAAATCCGCCATCGTTGCATAGCGGCGCCCGCCTGCGGCATCACGTACGAAAGGCGGTCCATAGACCGGGGCCAGCACCAGATTGCGCCCGCCGATCACCACATTGCGGTTCGGGTTGCGCGCGTGCTGTGTAAATTCCGCTGGTGCGGTCTTGCACAATTCTCGTGCCAAACCGCGTGGCATGCGCACGCGGTCGCCGGTCACATCCGCGCCCGCATCGCGCCACAGTGCCAGCGCTTCGGGGTTGTCGGGGAAGTTGACGCCGACCTCTTCAAGGATCGTGTCGGCATTGCGCTCGATAATTTCCAGCGCTTCTTCGTTCAAGATCTCGAAGTTGGGGATATTGCGCTCGATGAACTTTGCAGTCTCAAAGGATACGGCCGACCGCTCTGCGCGCCGCGCTGCTCCACCGCCTCCACGTACACGTCTTGCTGATTCCGCCATTGTGCCATCCTTTTCGCCGATTTTTAGGTCTAGCTACCGCATTCCCTATCCGCACTTCACGCGGATAACGGCCTTAGACGTCGAAAACCGACATCGCATCTTCTCTGGCTCATAAATATCCCGGGGGTCTGGGGGCTGGCCCACAGTCCACTCTTGCCACGCGCGCCATCCGCCCATAATCAGTCTCTATGACAGATATCACCCATGACCGCCTTCTCATCATCGACTTCGGCAGCCAGGTCACTCAGCTGATCGCCCGCCGTTTGCGTGAACTCAATGTATTTTGTGAAATCCACCCGTTCAACACGGTCGACGACGCCTTCTTGAAGGATTTCGACCCCAAGGCGGTGATTTTCTCCGGTGGACCCTCTTCGGTGTTTGCCGTTGGCGCGCCGATGCCCCCGCAATCGGTGTTCGATCTGGGCGTGCCGATCCTCGGGATTTGCTATGGTCAGCAAGTGATGATGCACTGCTTGGGCGGCAAAGTTGAACGTGGACACGGCACCGCAGAATTTGGCCGGGCTTTTGTGGCTCCGACAAAAGACAAGCTCGAGCTGTTGGAAGGTTGGTTTCTGACCGAAAAAGAGCAGGTCTGGATGAGCCATGGCGATCACGTCAGCAAAATTGCGCCCGGGTTCGAGGTTTACGGCACCTCCCCCAATGCGCCATTTGCGATCACGGGGGACGCGTCGCGCAACTTTTTTGCTGTGCAATTCCATCCCGAAGTGCACCACACGCCTAACGGCGCGCGGCTGTATGAAAACTTCGTCAGGCTTGCCGGTTTCAAGGGCGACTGGACCATGCACGCCTACCGTGAAGAAGCCATCGCGGCGATCCGGGCACAGGTCGGCGATGCGAAAGTGATCTGCGGACTGTCCGGCGGGGTCGATTCGTCGGTCGCCGCCGTTCTGATTCACGAAGCGATTGGCGACCAGCTTACTTGCGTTTTTGTCGACCACGGCCTGTTGCGCAAAGGCGAGGCCGAAGAGGTCGTCACCATGTTCCGCGACAACTACAACATGCCGCTGATCCATGCTGACGAACAGGAGCTCTTTCTTGGCGAGCTTGACGGTGTTTCCGATCCGGAAACAAAGCGCAAGATTATTGGCCGGTTGTTCATTGATGTGTTCCAAAAGCACGCCATCGCTGTCGGCGATGCCAAGTTTCTGGCGCAAGGTACGCTTTACCCGGATGTTATTGAATCCGTTTCTTTTTCCGGCGGTCCTTCGGTCACTATCAAGTCGCACCATAATGTTGGTGGCCTGCCCGAAAAGATGGGCCTCCAACTGGTCGAACCGCTGCGCGAGCTTTTCAAAGACGAGGTCCGCGCCTTGGGCCGCGAACTTGGCCTGCCTGCAAGTTTCATCGGCCGCCATCCCTTCCCCGGCCCGGGTCTTGCGATCCGCTGCCCCGGAGAGATCACCCGCGAGAAGCTGGCCATCCTGCGCGAAGCAGATGCTGTCTATATCGATCAGATCCGCAAGCACGGGCTTTATGACGACATCTGGCAGGCCTTTGTCGCGATTTTGCCTGTGCGCACCGTGGGTGTGATGGGTGACGGGCGGACCTATGATTTTGCCTGCGCCTTACGGGCTGTGAATTCTGTCGATGGCATGACAGCTGACTACTATCCCTTCACACACGAGTTTCTGGGTGAAACCGCCACGCGGATCATCAATGAAGTGCCGGGCATCAACCGTGTGACCTACGACATCACTTCAAAACCTCCCGGAACAATTGAATGGGAATGATGCGCCAAAAAGATTTTATGCCTTCGGCGAGGACTTTTTTCCATTTGGAAGATGCCGTGTGAGCCCCACCCTAAAAGCCGCCCTTTGGATGATCGGCTCTATTAGTTCGTTCTCGGCAATGGCTGTGGCGGGGCGCGAACTTGCGGGGATTTACGATACCTTAGAAATCATGATGTACCGTTCTGCCGTCGGGGTCATTGTCGTTGTGTCGCTGGCCTATGCCACGGGAAGCTGGCGGCAGATCAACACACGGAACTTCAAGCTTCAAATCGGGCGCAATCTGGCGCATTTTACGGGACAAAATCTTTGGTTTTATGCTGTCACGGTTATCCCTCTGGCGCAGGTCTTTGCGCTTGAGTTTACCTCGCCGCTTTGGGTCATCGTCCTGTCGCCCCTGATCTTGGGCGAGAAACTTACGAAAATCAGGGCGTTGGCGGCAGTGATGGGGTTTGTCGGCATTCTGGTCGTCGCCCGACCTACGATCGAGGGGATCAATGCGGGCGTTGTGACGGCGGCGGCTTCTGCGATCTTTTTTGCGTTCACGATCATGCTGACCAAGCGGCTGACGTGGAGCCAGACGATCACCACGATCCTGTTTTATCTGACCGTCACCCAGTTGTTTTTCGGCATTGTGATGGCCGGGTATGACGGGGATATCGCCCTGCCGACCCTGACACACTGGCCGTTGCTGTTGCTGATTGGTTTGGCGGGTTTGATCGCGCATTATTGTCTGACCTCGGCCCTGTCGCTTGCCCCTGCTACGGTGGTTGTGCCGATTGATTTTGTCCGTCTTCCGGTGATCGCCGTGATCGGGATGCTGGTCTATGCCGAGGCGCTGGACATCTGGGTGTTTGTTGGTGCTTCAATCATCTTTGCAGGCAACTATATTAACCTTTGGTTCGAGACGCATAAGAAAGCATAGCTTTTATGCAACAGTTGACCCTGCGACGCTACGATTGACGCATCGTCAAGAATTGACACAAATCTGTTTACAGCCCCTTGTGACTTCATCTTCTGCGGGCGCTTGGCCGTTGGGTGTCTACTTCTGGGGAGGAGTAATCAGCATGACTTATAAACTAATCGCAATCGCCGCCCTTTTGGGTGGAGCGACAGCAGCAAACGCTGGCGGCATCGACCGCTCCGGCCAATCCATCACAGCGTTGTTTGAAAACGGTCGCTACGCGGAATTCAGTCTTGGGGCTGTTTCGCCTGATACATCGGGTGTGGGTGGTGTTTTGACGTCAGGTGTATCGACGGGCGACATGACAGAGTCGTTTTTCACCTTTGGCGCTGCATACAAAGCGGATCTGAATGATCAGCTATCTTATGCGATCATATATGATCAGCCCTTTGGCGCGGATGTAGCCTATCCGGCTGGTACAGGGTATTTCGCACAAGGATCATCTGCAGAATTCAAAAGCAACGCTTTGACAGGCCTTTTGCGCTATAAGTTTCCGAACAACTTCAGCGTTCACGGCGGCCTTCGCATTCAAACCATCGAAGCCAGCGCGACAATTCCTTTCATTACAGCGGGACCTGGTCCTGGCATTGTTGCGCCCGGCGCGCCGTATAACGTAAACGGCGATCGGGATACAGGCGTAGGATACGTCTTGGGTGTTGCCTATGAAATGCCAGAGATCGCTTTGCGCGTGTCTTTGACCTATAACTCTAAGATCAAGTATGACGTGGACGCAGTCGAGAATTCCGCACTAGGTGCCGGAGTAGCGTCTTCCGTACGGGTCGAGACACCACAGTCTGTTAATCTGGAGTTTCAAACAGGTGTTGCCAAGGATACGTTGGTATTCGGTGGCGTGCGCTGGACAGATTGGACATCCTTCAACATCGCTCCTCCAGGCTATGCAGCTTTGACCGGCGGTGGCAAGCTTCTCAGCTATGATGATGACGTGTTTACTTACACATTTGGTGTCGGACGTCGCCTGAGCGACACATGGGCGGTTTCAGCCTCTGTCGGGTATGAGAAATCGAACGGTGGTTTCGCAAGCAACCTTGGGCCAACAGATGGCAACAAGAGCATGGCACTGGCCGCAGTCTATAGCCGCGACAAAATGAAAATCACCACCGGTATCCGCTATATCAACATTGGTGATGCGCAAACGGCTGCAGGACCAGCACGACCTGCTGGTATCTTCAAAGACAACGAAGCCGTTGCAATCGGCGTCAAGGTTGGCTTCAACTTCTAATCGCTGCTGATCTTATTTCTATCAAGCCCGGCGCAGCGATGTGTCGGGCTTTTCCTTTTGTACGACCCATGCGCTGTCTGGCGTATCTTTAGGCCATGCGATATCCAGAGCGAAACGGCTTTGATCCAAGGACGACCACAATGCTCTACTCTTCCGCCGATGACTGGCGCGCTGCACCGCGCAAGAAAGTTCTGGTACTTGCCATGTCGGGTCTTGGAAAAACCCATCTGTCGCATTTGTTGCGCGAAGGTGGGAGCTGGTTTCACTACTCAATCGATTACCGGATCGGCACGCGCTACTTGGGCGAAACGATCACAGACAACGCCAAGGCAGAAGCAATGAAGGTACCTTTTCTGCGCGATCTGCTGCTGAGCGACAGTATCTATATCGGCTCGAACATCACATTCGATAATCTGTCACCTGTGGCGACGTGGCTTGGCAAGCCCGGTGATCCGTCAAAAGGCGGCATGCCGATGGTCGAATATGCCAGCCGTCAAGAGGCGTTCAAACAGGCAGAGCTGTCAGCACTGTTGGACACAGCCCATTTCGCACGGCGTGCGCAGGCAATTTATGATTATCCGCATTTCATCTGTGACACGGGTGGATCCATTTGCGAATGGGTTGACCCCGAGGACGATCACGATCCGCTGATGACTGCCCTTGCCAAGGAATGTCTGCTGGTGTGGATCAAAGGCGACGATGCCCATACGCAAGAGTTGATCCGCCGTTTTGACAAGGCCCCCAAACCGATGGCTTACCAGCCAGAGTTTCTCGCTCGGTTCTGGGCGCAATATCTAAGCGAAAACAACTGCCAAGAAAACGACGTTGATCCTGATACCTTCATCAGATGGACCTATGCACAAGCGCTTGCCCACCGCCAGCCGCGCTATGAGGCGATGGCGCGTTGGGGAGTGACCGTATCTGCCGATCAGGTCGCAGGGTTGAAATCCGAAGAAGATTTCATCGACCTTATCGCAGAAGTGATGGACAGCTAGCTCTTGGCAGCCCTGCCCCACGCCCTATCTAGACGCTTCATGAGACTTGGAAAATACAACCTATGCCGATCAAGCTGCCCTCTGACCTGCCCGCCTATGACGTTCTGACACGCGAGGGCGTCATGGTGCTTGATGAACACGAGGCGGACACGCAGGATATCCGCCCGTTGCGCATCGCTCTGTTGAACCTGATGCCCAAGAAAATCCAGACGGAAAACCAGTTTGCCCGTCTGATCGGGGCCACGCCTTTGCAGATCGAATTCAGTTTGCTGCGCATGTCGGACCACCAGTCGCGCAACACGGCTGCCGACCATCTGGAAAGTTTTTACCGTCCTATGGAGGACGTATGGGATGAAAAATTTGACGGGCTGATCATCACTGGTGCCCCCATCGAGCATATGGATTTTGCCGATGTCACCTATTGGGAAGAATTGACCCGTGTATTTGACTGGACCCAGACCAACGTGCATTCGACTTTTGGCGTGTGTTGGGGCGCAATGGCGATGATCAATCATTTCCACGGTGTTAAGAAACACCTGCTCAAGGACAAGGCTTTCGGCTGTTTCCGCCATGCGAACCTCATGCCGTCCTCGCCTTATTTGCGTGGATTTTCAGATGATTGCGTGGTGCCCGTAAGCAGGTGGACCGAAATGCGCGCGCCAGAGGTCGAAGCCGTTCCAGGTCTTTCAACCCTGTTGGGCAGCACTGAGGTCGGGCCGTGTCTGGTGGAAGATGCGGCACACCGGGCCCTCTATATCTTCAACCATCTCGAATATGACCGCGACACACTCAAAGACGAATATGACCGCGATGTTGCATCCGGCACGCCGATCAATGTGCCGTGCAATTACTATCCCGATGACGATCCGTCGGCTGTTCCTCTGAACCGTTGGCGCAGCCATGCCCATTTGCTTTATGGCAACTGGATCAACGAGATATACCAGTCCACTCCATTTGATTTGAATGACATTGGGACTTAAAATGCTGCTCATATTTGCCTTGGTTTTGGGAGGGCTTATAGCCCTTGTGCAGTGGCGCGCGTATCAGCGCGAGATGTCAGCCAATGCAGCCTACCCGCCGATCGGCCAACTGTTGGACATCGACGGGGTGACAGTGCACGCCAAAGTGCAAGGCAGCGGCCCTGATCTAGTGCTGATCCATGGTGCCTCGGGCAATATGCGGGATTTCACCCTTGGGATGGTTGATGCCCTGACCAACCGCTACCGGGTGATCCTGTTTGATCGGCCCGGCCTTGGCTGGACAGATGTTCTGCCGCAAAACAGCGGTGCCTGGAACAGCACTGCCGCTTCCCCTCACGAACAAGCGGCATTGCTGCAAAAGGCAGCAGATCAATTGGGCGTCACCAGTCCGGTGGTGCTGGGCCACTCCTACGGCGGCGCTGTAGCCTTGGCGTGGGCGTTGGCGCGCCCGAACCAGACCAGCGCGCTTGTACTTGTCTCAGCCGTCTCCGAGGTGTGGCCAGGCGATCTTGGCTGGCAGTATAAATTGACCGGAACCACATTGGGCAGCGGGTTATTGATCCCCATGATCACTGCGTTTTTGCCTGAAAATTTTGTAAAGGCGAGCATCGCAAGTATCTTTGCGCCCCAATCGGCCGTCGAGGGATACCTTACCCATATCGGCACCGATCTGGCGTTGCGCCGACAGTCCATGCGGGCCAATGCGCAGCAAGTGAATTCGCTTTTGCCCCATATCAAAAAGATGGTCCCTCAATATGACAGGTTGACCATGCCCGTTGAGGTTGTTCATGGAACCGCCGATACGATTGTGCCGATGAGCATTCACGCCGAGGTGCTGATGACCCAGCTTTCGGATGCCAAACTGACCACTCTTCCCGGCATTGGCCATATGCCCCAACACGTTGCCAGCAGTGCCGTTCTTGACGCAATCGACAGCGCGACCTTGCGTGCGGGTTTGCGCTAGGGCGCAGAACGCTCCATAACAAGATAACGACATGTATCAGGAGGCCGAGATGGACCTGCCATTTGACGGTGCAATCAGCGCCTATTTTGAAAACGATGCCCCCGAAGCCATCCGCAAAGCGATCAAACGCGCTGAAAAAGATGATATTCTTGGCGACAGCTATCCTCACTCCGAACGGATGAGCGGCAAGCTTTACGACAAGGAAATGGACCGGTTGCAGATCGAACTGGTCAAGCTGCAATGGTGGGCGCGCGACAGCGGAACCCGTATCGCGATGGTATTTGAAGGGCGTGATGCCGCAGGCAAAGGTGGCACGATCGGCCGGTTTCGCGAGAATATGAACCCCCGCGCCGCGCGCGAAGTGGCCCTGTCAAAACCCACCGAGACCGAGCAGGGTCAATGGTATTTCCAGCGCTACATCGGACACTTGCCAACCGCCGGCGAGACCGTATTTTTTGATCGCTCCTGGTATAACCGCGGCGTTGTCGAGCCGGTCTTTGGCTTTTGTACAGACGCGCAGCGGCTCCATTTTTTTACCCAAGTGGTCCCGTTTGAAAAGATGTTGGTCGACGATGGCATCCACCTGTTCAAGTTTTGGCTGAACGTTGGCCGCGCAGAACAGTTGCGCCGGATGCTGGCACGCGAAAACGATCCACTAAAACAGTGGAAACTCAGCATGATTGACGTCAAGGGCCTGACCAAATGGGATGCCTATAGCGCCGCGATCAGCGACACGTTGAAACGCACTCATAACGGCTCGGCACCCTGGACGGTGATCCGGTCTGACGACAAACGCCGCGCGCGCTTGCAAGCGATCCGCACCGTGCTGCATGCGTTCGACTATGCCCACAAAGACGAAAAAGCCATCGGCGCGATTGATCCTGATATTTGTGGCGGACCGGAAATCTGGGATGCCTAAAAAGGGCTATCATCACGGCAACCTGCGTCAAGCGCTGATCGAGGCTGCGCTTGAGCTGATTGAATTACGCGGCCCCACCGGATTCACCCTGTCGGAGGCCGCCAAACAGGCTGGCGTGACACCCGCCGCCGTGTACCGCCATTTCGAGGGTCGCGAGGATTTGATTGCCGAAGGGGCGCTTCAGGGATACGAGATTTTCGCCGATCTGATGGAAGCGGCTTATGCATCAGGCCAGCCCTCTGCACTCAAGGCCTTCGAGGCAACGAGCCGCGCCTATCTGGCCTTTGCACGCGCCAACCCTGGGCATTACATTTCGATGTTCGAAAGCGGCATTTCGGTCAACCGCACCCCCGAATTGGCCGCCGCAGCCAACCGCGCAAATGGGGTGCTGGAACAAGCAGCCGGTGATCTCAGCCAACACATCCCTGCGGACAAACGCCCGCCTGCGTCGATGTTTTCCGCTCACATCTGGGCGCTCAGCCACGGTGTGGTCGAGCTTTTCGCCCGCAACTCGCCCGGTCGCGCCTCGCCCTTTCCCGCAGATGATCTGCTGGAAAGCGGTATCGGCATTTATCTGCGCGGTCTTGGGCTGGTAGACATGGACAGCTAAAGCTTGCTCCATCGCTTGGCGCGCATTATCAGTTTTATCACAAAGCTGTAAGGACGATTATGCTACCGCATTTTATTTCAAATCTCAAAATCACCCAAAAAGACCGGTTTAAAAGGTTGAAAGCCCGCGAATCTGCTTATTACGATCTTCAATTTATCGCGGCTATGGAGGGCAAGGATCGCAGCAGATGCATTGACTTGCTTGACGCATCCACATCGCAGATCCGCCAAGACCTGTTTGGTTTGGTGAAAACGGGGTTCAAGAAAGACGGCTTTTTTATCGAATTTGGCGCGACGGACGGGATCGAGTTCAATAACACCCGTTTGATGGAAACCCAGTTCGGCTGGACCGGCATCCTTGCTGAACCGGCAAAGGGCTGGCATGACGATTTGGCAAGAAACCGCAATTGCGCCATTGATCACCGCTGCGTCTGGAAAGTAAGCGGTGAAGAGATGCAGTTCACCGAGACACCGCGCGGCGTAAATTCAGGGCTCTCCACATTTGTCAAACCCTCGCGCAAGTTTCGAGGCACCAGCTATGATGTCACAACGATCTCTTTGAATGATCTGCTGGCCGAGCATAATGCACCCGCCGTCATCGACTTTGCCTCTATTGACACCGAAGGCAGCGAATTCGACATCCTGAACGCGGTTGATTACGATCGCTGGTCTTTTCGTGTAATGACGATTGAGCATAATTTTGCACCACAACGTGATGATATATATACTCTTTTGACGTCAAAAGGCTATGTGCGCGTGCTCGAGGATATCTCACGGTTCGATGACTGGTACATAAAACCCGATTAGTCTGGACAAAGGCGTAATCACGCAGCGCTTTTCCGGATCAGTCCAGTCATCACATCCGCAGCGATTTCAAACGATTTCACCCGCGCGGCGTGATCGTGGATCTGGCCTGTCAGGATCACCTCGTCGGGCTGATACCGTGCCATCAATCCGCTAAGCTGGCTTTTCACACTGTCAGGGCTTCCCACCGCTGTGATCCGCAACGCCTGATCGACGGCCTGCCGCATCTGAGAACCAACCTCGGCGTCAATGTCATCAACCGGTCGCGGCAGCTTGCCGGGACGCCCGGTGCGCAACCGGACAAACGCCTGCTGCATCGAGGTGCGCAAATAGGCTCCTTCGGCGTCAGTATCGGCCGCAAAAACATTCACGGCCAACATGAAATGAGGGCGCGTTCGCTGCGCGGATGGTTTGAAATCACGGCGATAGATGGCCGCAGCATCCTCCAGCGCATCGGGGGCGAAATGGGATGCAAACGCATATGGCAGCCCGTAATGCGCCGCAAGCTGTGCACCGTACAGGGATGACCCCAAAATCCAAAGTGGTACATGGGTGCCTTGGCCAGGATGCGCTTTGACTGGTGCGTTCGGATGCGCTTCGTCGAAATACCCCATCAGCTCAGCCACATCATCGGGAAAACGGTCACCGCCCTGCATGCCCCGGCGCAGGGCATGGTAGACGGCCTGATCACCGCCCGGCGCACGCCCCAAGCCCAGATCAATGCGGTCGCCATGAATTGTCGCGAGCGTGCCAAACTGTTCTGCAATCGCCAAAGGGGCGTGATTGGGTAGCATTATCCCGCCTGCCCCCACACGGATCGACGATGTATGATCCGCCACATGGCCGATCAGCACTGATGTTGCAGCGGAGGCGATCCCGGGCATGTTGTGATGTTCGGCCAACCAATAACGGTGATACCCAGCGGCCTCTGCGCGCTGTGCAAGATCAACGGTGTTGGCAATCGCCTGACGCGCGTCGGACCCTTCTGGCACGGGCGACAGATCAAGGACAGAATAACGCATGGAAGAGCTCCTTTACTTCTTGGACCCAACCTAAGCACGGTCCCCCCAAAACAAAAGCACCAGCCTGTTTCATTTTGCCAGACAAACTCTCCCCGAAGGGTCGGCCAGAGGAAAGCGCCCCACGAAAAAGGCCGCCCCCAACAGGAGCGGCCCCTTCCAGATAACATATAAATAAGGCTTAGCGCTTAGAGAACTGGAAGCTCTTACGCGCTTTGGCCTTGCCGTATTTCTTCCGCTCGACAACGCGGCTGTCACGGGTCAGGAAGCCTGCCGCTTTCAGCGCGCCGCGCAAGGAGGGATCATAAAGCTGCAATGCTTTGGAAACACCGTGCTTTACCGCGCCCGCCTGACCGGAAAGACCGCCACCTTTAACGGTCGCAACAACGTCAAACTGGCCGTCGGTACCGGTGATGGAGAAAGGCTGTGCCAGAATCATCTGCAGGACGGGGCGTGCAAAATATTCGTTCTGCGGCTTGCCGTTCACGATAACCTTGCCGGAACCCGGTCTGATCCAAACGCGGGCAACCGCGTCTTTACGCTTGCCTGTCGCATAGGCACGACCAAGCGCGTCACGGACGGGCTCGCGGGGCGTCATTTCAACTTCGGTGCCCTGAACGGCCCCGATGTTCTCGGTTACAGCCGCTTCGAGGCCTTCGAGTGTTTTGATTTCATCAGCCATGCTTATGCACTCCGCGTGTTTTTAGAGTTCATGGATTTCACATCCAGAACCTCGGGGCTTTGCGCCTCATGGGGGTGTTCCGAACCGGCGTAAACGCGCAGGTTGGTCATGATCTGGCGGCTCAGACGGTTGCCGGGCAGCATGCGCTTGACGGCTTGGGTCACGATACGCTCGGGGTGTGCACCCTCAAGAATGTCGGCCTTGGAGCGCTCTTTGATCCCGCCGGGGTGGCCAGTGTGCCAATAGAACTTCTCGTCACGTTTTTTGCCGGTCATCTGGATTTTCTCGGCGTTGATTACGATGACGTTGTCGCCGCAATCCATGTGAGGGGTGAAAGATGGCTTGTGCTTGCCGCGCAAACGCATGGCAATGATCGATGCAAGACGGCCAAGGACAACGCCTTCAGCGTCGACGATGATCCATTTCTTATCGATATCTGCCGGTGTTGCAGAAAAGGTTTTCATGGAGGGATTTCCCGTTAATGTGGTGAACGGGACCGAAAGTCGTACCCCGCTATCTGATGGCTGGGTTATAAACACGCGCCAAGTCGCGTCAAGGGCTCTATATCCGAATTAAACAAGCAATAACAGTATCTTATAAATTAGGTATAATAATACCCCATAAAACTCAGACCCTCAGCTGTTCAGGCGGGCTGTCCAAAAGCTGGCGTAGGCGCAAAATGGCGGCTTCGTAGCTGTCTATTGAAACGCCTGCGTTCACGGCAAGGCGCACGGCATGCGGTGCGCGGGCGTCGCGGCAGACAAATTCTTCGGCGGATCGCACCTGCACCCCTTGTGCTTCTGCCGCTTGGCAAAATGCGCCTGCGCGCCACCCGACGGGCAAGCTTAGCCATAAAAACGGGACATCTGGCCGCCAGGCCACATCATAGCCGCCCAGAATATTCACAGCACTTTGCACATATTTGTTGAACGCCTTGCGGGTGTTTTCCGCCATCACGTCGATCTGCGGGTCAGATAAAAGTCTGGCGCACAGATCAATCAAGGGGGTGGCAAGGCCAAAGGAATTGTATTCGGCAACCCGCCGCAGATCAGGCGTGCGCCCTTCTGGCGCGATGGCAAACCCGATGCGCAAAGCCGGGGTCAGCGTCTTGGCCAGGGACGAAATATACCAGCCGCGTTCAGGTGCCAGCATACGGTAGGTTGGCGCGCGCTCGACCCGCATCCGGTAGCAATCATCTTCAACAATCTGGATGTCATATTGACGCGCAATCCGCACCAGCTCTTCGCGGCGCGCAACCGGTGTGAAACAACCGGTAGGATTGTGAACCTCGGGCGAGGTGCAATAAACCTGCGCGTCATGGGATCGGGCGGCCTCTTCGAACGCTTCGGGGATAACCCCGTCTGCATCCATCGCCAGCGGCACCACATCGGCACGCAAAAGTTCGGCGGCGCGGCGAAAACCGGGATAGGATAATTCCTCGATCAGAACCGCGGGTTTGCGACCCTGCAAGATCGTCTGAAACGCCAGCATAAGACCGTTTTGCCCGCCGTGGGACAGAACGACATCATCTTCGTCAAATGCGCCAAGCGGCGTGCCCGTCAGCCAGCGCACCACCGCTTTCCGGGCAAGGTGTGCACCGCTGCGACTGGGGTAGTGCATCACACCGGAGGGCGGATCTTGCGCGATCTGTCCGAGCAGCTTTTTGATCAGGCCAGCCTGCCCTGCCGACGGCAAATGCGGGGAAAACATATTGACGTTAAAGTGGTCGTCCAAGTTTTGCGACCGGTGCGCGATCACGTCGATCTCGATCGGTCCAACCGGTTCGGACAGCGGCTTTCGTGACGCCACGAACGTGCCGCGCCCCACCTCTGCCAGCAGCGTCCCATTCTCGGTCAGCATCGTATAGGCACGCGCAACGGTTCCGGGGGTAATTCGCAATGTCCACGCCAATTCACGGACCGGGGGCAGCTTATCCCCCTCCCGCAATGTGCCGCTATCGATCCCCGTCAAGATGCTTGAAACAACGGCTTTGTACTTGGGGCCTTGGTCTTGAGAAAGGGATGGCTGCCAAATTGTACCCATTACAATGTTTCCCTTTTCAAGATGTATCTACATTTGTACCGTTACATTACGGCGATCATTAACATTGTGTCAATACAATTCAGGACAGGAGATTATCATGACACAGACCCTGACCCTTTCCACCGAGGCGGTTTCCCTTCTCAACCAGCGCGGCACACCCGTTCTGGCCATCATTGCGGTCAAATTTGCGGTCTATGTCACGAAAACGGCAACACGTCGCCGCACCCGCATGGCCCTTGCAAGACTTGAGCCGTGGCAGCTGCGCGACGTTGGACTGACACCAGGAGAGGCTCATGACGAGCAGATCAAGGTGTTCTGGAAGGCGTGACGTCCCTGTGGCGCCAACCAGACCTCTTCACTTGGGCCGGTATTTACCGGCCCTTTTTTCCATTGTACCCCAACCGCGTTGGTACAATCTATTTGGGCGGAATGGCATAGGTCAGCGATGCGCGCGCCACGGGTGCATCCATACCCTGAGAAAACACAAGCACGTCGCAGACCGACAGCAGTTTTCCCAATTTCAGCAGCCGCGTTTGGGCAACCAGATCGACACCAGCCGCCGGTTTGCGCATAAAATCAATTGAGCAATTTGTGGTCACAGCCAAAGCCTTTGGCCCGATCCGCGCGAGCGTCATCAGGTAGGCGCTGACATCGGCCAAAGCAAAAATCGAGGGGCCGGAAATCGTACCTCCCGGGCGCAGATGCCGTTCGCCCACCAGCAACCGCGTTGTCAGGTCGGTCTCGCCCACATGATCAATCGCAAAATCATCAGCGACCTGCTTGAACACATCTTTCATAAAAATCGCCAAAGCTTCGGCATCCATCATAACCGGCATACTTGTCCTCCCTCATCAGTCGCGGTTACGCTCTGGCAAAATGTGGAGGAGAGCAAGATGACAATTCTGGAAGTCGAACATGACGCTGCGGTCGCACGGCTGACGTTGAACGCACCCGAGCGGCTGAACGCGCTTTCTGACGAAATGCTGGCCGCGTTGCAAAAGACCCTCGACGAGATTGCTGAGACACCTTCGATCCGTGTTGTCACCCTTGCCGGTCGTGGCAAAGCGTTTTGCGCGGGCCATGACCTCAAACAGATGACCGCATTGCGACAGGCCGAAGATGGGGGCGACGCAGGTTTCAAGGATCTGTTTGAACGGTGCAGCCGTGTGATGGCGCGCATTCAGTCGATGCCGCAACCGGTGATCGCCCAAGTCCACGGCATCGCTACGGCGGCGGGCTGCCAGCTGGTGGCGACCTGCGACATGGCCGTAGCAGCCGAGGGCACGCGTTTTGGGGTCAACGGTGTCAACATCGGGCTGTTTTGCTCAACGCCGATGGTCGCCCTTAGCCGCAATATCCCGCGCAAACAGGCATTTGAGATGCTGACCACCGGCGACTTCATCGAGGCTACCCGCGCACGCGATCTGGGCTTGGTAAACCGTGTGGTCCCTGAACATGAACTGGCGCAGGAAACCCAGGCATTGGCCGAACAGGTCGCTGGCAAGCTGGCGGTCGCCGTCAAGATCGGCAAGCAAGCGTTCTATCAACAGCTGCAAATGCCCGTTGATCAGGCCTATGCCTATACCGGCGACGTCATGGTCGAAAACATGCTGCACCGCGATACCGAAGAAGGCATCAGCGCGTTCTTGGAAAAGCGTGATCCGACGTGGCAGCAATAGGGCAAACCATCGTTTCCAATCTCGAAAGGATTGTTGAATACTATTTTCTCGCAATTCAGGCAGAAATGGGGCATAAATAAGACACGGCAGATGACGGTTCATCGCCCTTATGATTTTGGGTCGCCGCCGGCGGAAGGTCCCTCCAGGTCAGCCTCTCACTGACCGACCGTTCCCGCAACGGCGACCCCAAAAATCTCACATTTCTCTGACAGCCGCGTCGCAGCACCCAGACCATAAGTCGCGGGGTTTTCACGCGGTATATGTTGCATAGACGCGCGCCCTGCCCTACATCGCTGGCATGACACAAACACTCCATATCATCGGCGGCGGAATGGCCGGATCAGAGGCCGCTTGGCAGGCCGCAAACGCTGGCATTCAGGTGGTGCTGCACGAAATGCGTCCCGATGTGGGCACATTTGCCCATCAAACGGGCTTTCTTGGCGAAATGGTCTGCTCGAATTCCTTCCGGTCGGATGACAGTGAACAAAACGCAGTTGGCTTGCTGCATTGGGAAATGCGCGCCGCGAACGGCTTGATCATGGCGACGGCAGAAAAGCACCGCCTGCCCGCAGGGGGTGCCTTGGCGGTGGATCGTGATCCTTTCGCAGAATCGGTAACCGCCGCTCTGATGGCGCATCCCAACATCACCGTTGAATATGGCGAGATCACTGAACTGCCGCGCACAGGTCACTGGATCATCGCAACCGGGCCACTGACGTCAGGCAATCTGGCCAATGCGATCGCGGCCGAAACGGGTGCCGAAGCGTTGGCGTTTTTCGACGCGATTGCACCGATTATCTACCACGAAAGCATCGACATGAGCAAAGCGTGGATGCAATCACGCTATGACAAGGGCGAGACCGAGGAAGAGCGGACAGCCTACCTTAACTGTCCTATGTCAAAGGACCACTATGAGGCGTTCATCGACGCGCTGCTGGCCGCAGATAAAACCGAATTCAAAGAAGGCGAAACCGCCGGTTATTTTGACGGTTGCCTGCCCATCGAAGTCATGGCTGAGCGCGGCCGCGAGACCTTGCGTTTTGGTCCGATGAAACCTGTTGGTCTGACCAACGCAAACGAGCCCGAAAACAAGCCTTACGCTGTCGTGCAACTGCGCCGCGACAACAAGCTGGGCACGCTTTACAATATCGTCGGTTTCCAGACCAAGATGAAATACGGTGCGCAAACCGAAGTGCTTCGGATGATCCCTGGTCTTGAAAACGCATCGTTTGCGCGGCTTGGGGGCATTCACCGCAATACATTCCTGAACTCTCCGACGTTGCTGGACGAACAGATGCGGCTGCGCAGCCAGCCCAATATCCGCTTTGCAGGCCAGATCACCGGCGTCGAAGGGTATGTTGAAAGTGCTGCGATGGGCCTGCTGGCGGGTCGTCTTGCGGTGGCAGAGATCAAAGGCGAAGCTGCGACACCGCCGCCGCCCACGACGGCAACCGGCGCGCTGATCACTCATATTACCGGCGGTGCCGACGCAAAGACTTTCCAGCCGATGAATGTGAATTTTGGGCTGTTCCCCCCGGTTGAAGGGCTCAAATCAGGCCGTCGTGGTCGCAAGGACCGCTACAAAGCCTATACCGACCGCGCCAAGGAAGACTGGCAGGCCTGGTTGGACGGCGCGCTCGTCCCTGCGTGAGCTTTGGTAAATGACGTTTGTGACCCGATTTGCGCCTTCCCCGACAGGGCCGCTGCATTTGGGTCATGCCTATTCGGCGCTGGTGGGGCATGATATGGCCCGCGAGGCAGGGGGCCATTTCCTGCTGCGGTTTGAAGATACCGATCTTGAGCGCTGCAAACCGGAATACGTTGATCAAACCATTGACGACCTGAAATGGCTTGGCATCACATGGGACGCCAAGCCATTGATGCAGTCAGAGACCTTAGACTTTTACAATCACGCCGTTGAACGTCTTTCAGCCCTTGGGCTGACGTATCCGTGCAGCTGTAGCCGCAAAGACATTGCCGCAGCCCTTGCGGCCCCGCAGGAAGGTGTGGCGCATACCGTCTATCCACAAACCTGCAAATCCCGCAAGATGGCCGAGCGCAATGACAACGATGCCTCGCGCTTGCACATGGATCTGGCTTGCGCTGCCCTGCCCGACACGACTTTAGGGTTTGAGGAGTTGGGCGGGCTTAAAAAAGGCATCTACCCGATTGAGCGTGAAAGCCTGATTTCTGACGTCGGCGATATTGTTATCGGACGAAAAGACATCCAAACAGCCGCGTATTTCCTTGCTTCAGCCCTTGATGACATCCGCCAAGGGATCACGCATGTGGTGCGCGGCATCGATCTGTTTGAGTTTACACAAGTGCAAGTCTTGCTTTTGAACCTGCTCGGGCACACCCCGCCCCTTTATTATCACCACGGTCTTATCCGGGACGAAAATGGGAAACGGCTGGCCAAACGGGACGACGCCCGCGCGATATCGCTTTACCGTCGCGAAGGGGTTACCCCGCAAGAGATCCGGTTGATGGTCAGCCTTTAACGGGCTCTCAGACCATCTTTTCCTGCGTGATCCGTTCAACCCCGTCTTCGACAAGCGTATAAAAACAAGTGCGCCGCCCCGTGTGACACGCAGCCCCCGTCTGGTTCACCCGCACCAACAAACAATCGCGGTCACAGTCGATGCGCATCTCGATCAATTCCTGGATATGGCCACTGCTCTCGCCCTTGATCCAGAAAGACTGACGCGAACGGCTCCAATAGGTCACCCGCCCCGTCTCAAGCGTTTTGACGACCGCTTGCGCGTTCATCCAGGCCATCATCAACACCTCGCCGCTGTGCGCGTCTTGCGCGATGGCGGGGATCAGCCCGGCGTCGTTGTATTTCAAAGTGCTGGGATCAAAATCCATTGGGTCACCTGTCATTTATTTTTTGCATCATCCGCGTGGTGGCTTATGTAAGGGGAAGACGCGGAAGGGAACAGCCATGAGTGCCGAGACTGATTTGATCAAGCTTTATTCAGCCCGGATCCTTGGGCTTGCGGCAGATATTCCTCATTTGGGGCGATTGGATCATCCTGATGCCACGGTGACGCGGCGATCGCCCTTGTGCGGCTCGACCGTGACGGTGGATATCAAGGTGCGCGACGGCAAGTTGTTGGATTTGGGTCAGGATGTTAAGGCTTGCGCCTTGGGTCAGGCCGCCGCCGCCGTGTCGGGTGCTGCAGCGATTGGCGCGACACTTGATCAGGTCGAGACTGCTCGCGATCAGTTAAAGGCGATGTTGAAAGGCAAAGGCCCCGTTCCGGATGCACCTTTTGAAGGGTTCGAGGTCTTGACCCCCGCTGTCGAGTATAAAAACCGCCATGCGTCCATTTTGCTGACAATCGAAGCGCTTGCCGAGGCGATGCAGCAGACCCAGACGCAGAACGTTGCGCAAGACGGCTAATCCCTGTTGCTGGTCAAAAAAAACGCCGCACATCCAAAGGGATGGCGGCGCAAGTATACGTTATTCGTGCAGGCTAGCTATTGATCTGACACCAGAAGGGACATTCCGGAAGTTTCAACCAAGGACAGGCAGTGTTGGTTGAACGCATAGAGTTTGGGACAGATGCGTGTGGTCAGATCAAAGCGACACAAAAATCGCAGGCAGAAGTCAGACAAAAGCGGGAAGATGCAGACCGACAATCAATATTACAACCAAGGCAGCCATTCCTGCGGCATCCTGCAAGATCGTATCCTGCGAACGCTTTGCGATGGCTTTGACTGTTTTAAGAGTTGTCATTTGCGTGCTCCGTTTTCTGTTGCCTCTTTGTTCTCATTTAAAAAGCCTTCTGTAAAGAACTTTTTAAGAACATTTGAGAACAAATCAGCACTCGATAAACTAACCCACTGAAATTAAACGAATAGCCTCGTCCTGCCGCATTAACCAAAGCAGAATGCGCGCGGCCTTTCCGCGTGTCCCTACAAGGTCGGGATCATCCGCCAGCAACCGTCTTGCGTCAGATTGCGCAATTTGCATCAATCCCGCCTGACGCTCCAGATCCGCGACCCGAAACCGTGGCACCCCAGATTGCGCCGTGCCGATCAGATCGCCCGTGCCTCGCATCTTCAGATCAGTCTCGGCGATGACAAAGCCATCTTCGGTTTCGCGCAGCACTTCCAGCCGCTGTCGCCCTGTTTCGCTCATGGGCGCCTGGTACATGAGCAGGCAGGTCGAAGCCGCCTGCCCTCGCCCCACGCGGCCCCGCAACTGATGCAACTGGGCCAGACCAAAACTCTCTGCCCGTTCAATAACGATGATGCTGGCGTTGGGTACGTCAACGCCAACCTCAATAACCGTGGTGGCGACAAGCACTTTCGTCTCGCCGCTTTGAAAGGCGCGCATGGCCGCGTCCTTGTCGGCGGGCAGCATCTGACCATGGACCAACCCCACGACCCCCTCGCCCAGGAACGCCCGCAAACGTTTAAAGCGTTCTTCGGCAGCGATCAGATCGCTGACTTCGCTCTCCTCGACCAGCGGGCAGACCCAATAACATTGCCGGCCTTCCCGGATTACCGCGCGCAATCTTTCGACAACCTCGCTTATGCGATCCGTGCTGACCAAGGCCGTGCGGATCGGTTTTCGACCCGGTGGCTTTTCATCCAAGACCGACACATCCATATCGCCATATTGCGCCAAGGCCAGCGAACGCGGTATCGGCGTTGCGGTCATGACCAAAACATCTGCCAGACGCCCTTTCTGCCCCAGCTCAAGCCTTTGACGCACGCCAAAGCGGTGCTGTTCATCAACCACAGCCAAGCGTAGATCGCCAAAGTTAACATCCGCTTGAAAGACGGCATGGGTACCAACAAGAATTTGGATTGCGCCTGTTTCCAGGGCCGCCAGCTTTGCACGCCGTTCAGCGCCCTTGTCGCGCCCCGTCAAAATCTCAAGCACGACCCCGGCTTTTTCGGCAAGTGGTTGCAGCCCTTCAAGATGTTGGCGCGCCAGAATCTCTGTAGGTGCCATCAAAACACCCTGCCCGCCGGATTCGACCGCCGCCAGCAGTGCCATAAAAGCGACCAGCGTTTTGCCCGCACCAACATCGCCCTGCAAAAGCCGGTTCATCCGCTGCGGGCTGGCCATATCCCCCAAAATTTCCTTGATCGCACGCGTCTGTGCGCCCGTGGGCTTGTAGGGCAACGCGGCCAGAACTCGTGTCTGCAAACATCCATCCGCTTGGCTTGCCCTGCCTTTTTTCCGCCGCTCCCTCGCGCGGGCCAAGGCAAGCGTTAACTGATGCGCCATCAATTCGTCATAGGCCAGCCGCTCGCGTGCGGGGGCAAGTGCCGACAGGTCAGCCATGGTTTTGGGGTCATGTGCGGCGTCAACGGCCGCGTTAAAGTCAGGCCAGCCGGCCTTGGCTTTCTGGCCGGGATCAATCCACTCTTCCAAAACAGGTACCCGCGCCAGCGTCGCCCGTGTGGCCTTGTACATCAGTTTTTGCGTGATGCCGCTGGTCAGGGGATAGACTGGTTCAAAAGCAGGGATTTGGTCTGCATCGTCTTGGGCAACCACGAAATCAGGGTGGACCATCTGCGCCATCCCGTCAAAAAGCTCTACCCGGCCCGACACAATCCGCCGCGCACCTTGTGGCAGTTGGCGTTTCCAATAATCGCCACGTGCATGAAAGAACACCAGTTGAAACGATGTCTGCGCATCCTCTACGTGAATACGGTAGGCACCGGTTTTCGTGCTTGGCGCGCGGTGTTCGCCAACTGTAACCGCCACAGTCACCGTGGCAGGCAAAACTGCGTTTTTAACGCTGTCTTGCAGCCTGCGGTCAATCCCTGAATAAGGCAGCGTAAACAACAGGTCACGCGGCGCTTGAAGGCCCAGTTGCGCAAAATTCTGCGCCGTCTTAGGGCCCACCCCTTCAAGCGTTTCAAGGCCTGCAAACAGCGGAAAAAGGGCTTCGGGTCTGCCCGTCATAGGCCTGCAATCAGATCAAGCCAGCCATCCTCGTCCAATGTCTCGATTCCAAGTTCGGCGGCCTTTTTGGCCTTGGAGCCTGCTCCCGGTCCTGCCACCAGAATGTCGGTCTTGCTGCTGACCGAGCCGGATACTTTCGCGCCCAGCCGTTCTGCCCGCGCTTTTGCCTCGGCGCGGGTCATTTTTTCAAGCGTGCCTGTGAAAACCACCGTTTTGCCCGCAACCGGAGACCCTGCGGTATCGGGGCGCGTGGCTTCCTGAATGTCCAACTCCGTCACAAGCCGGTCAATCGACGCACGCTCGGCCTCTTGTGCGAAAGTATTGACCAAAGATTGCGCCATGACCTTGCCGACCCCATCAACCCCGATCAGATCTTCCCAGGCGGCACCTTCGTGCGCATGCGCGCGCTCCATCGCATCCTCAAACGCCGTCCAGTGGCCATAGTGTTGCGCCACAAGGTTCGAGGCGGCCTCGCCAACATGGCGGATGCCAAGCGCAAAGATCAACCGCGACAGCGGGATTTTTCGTTTATCCTCAATCGCCTGAAACAGTTTCTCGGCAGACTTATCACCCCAGCCATCGCGATTCTTGAGCTGTTGCATGCCTGAACCATAACGCGCCTCCAGGGTGAAGATATCCGCAGGTTCTGCAATCCAGCCATCGCTATAGAACTGTTCGACCTGTTTGGCCCCCAATCCGTCGATGTCAAAGGCCGCGCGAGACACAAAATGCTTCAACTTTTCGACAGCTTGCGCGGGGCAAATCAGCCCGCCGGAGCAGCGGCGCACCGCGTCCCCTTCCTCCCGGACCGCATCACTGCCGCATTCAGGGCAAATCGTTGGGAAAACATACGGCTGTGCGGTCTCGGGACGTTTTGAAATATCCGTATCGGCAATCTTGGGAATCACATCGCCTGCGCGGTAAACCTGCACCCAATCACCAATGCGGATGTCTTTCCCCTCGCGGATTTCGGCGCCCTTGCTGTCAAGACCGTTGATGTAATCCTCGTTATGCAAGGTTGCATTCGAGACGACGACACCGCCCACCGTGACCGGTTTCAACCGCGCAACAGGAGACAATGCGCCGGTGCGCCCGACCTGAATTGTGATGTCTTCCAGCCTCGTCCACGCCAGTTCTGCGGGAAACTTATGGGCAGTTGCCCAACGCGGCGTCGTCGAGCGAAACCCGAGCCTTCCCTGAAGTGCAAGATCGTTTGTCTTGTAAACGACACCGTCGATATCATAGCCAAGGGTCGCGCGCTGCGCCTCGATCTGTTTGTAGTGGGTGATCATTTCCTGCGGAGTATTGCAAATCACCGTAAGCGGGTTGATTGGAAAGCCCAATTCTCCAAGACGTTTGATCGCCCCGTATTGTGTATCTGACAGGGCTTGAGACAACGCACCCCAGGCATAGGCAAAAAACCGAAGCGGGCGCGCACGGGTGATTTCAGAATCAAGCTGGCGCAGCGAGCCTGCGGCGGCATTGCGCGGGTTTGCAAAGACCTTGCCGCCAGTCGCCGTTTGCCGCGCATTCAGGGCCTCGAAATCGGCATGGCTCATATACACTTCGCCACGCACCTCAAGTACGTCGGGCGCACCCGTCAGTTGATGGGGTATGTCGGCGATTGTCTTTGCGTTAGCTGTGACGTTTTCACCGACAGCGCCGTCCCCACGGGTCGCGGTCTGCACCAAAACCCCTTGTTCATAGCGCAAGGACAAGGACAATCCGTCGATCTTTGGTTCAGCGGTATAGGCAAGATCGACGTCAGGCGGCAGGCCCAGATATTTCCTGATCCGCGCATCAAAGTCGATGACGTCTTCATCATCGAAAGCGTTGGAAAGGGACAACATGGCGACGTCATGTGTGACCTTCGAAAATCCGCCGACAGCAGCAGCCCCTACCTTGTTACTTGGGCTATCATCACGCTTGAGGGCAGGAAACTGCGCTTCGATCCTGGCATTGCGCAGTTTTAGGCGATCATATTCCGCATCACTGATCCGGGGCGCATCCTGTCCATGATAGTCAGCATTGGCCTGGTCGAGCAAAACCGCGAGATGCTCGAGCTCTGCGCGGGCCTGCGTTTCGGTCAGGTCTTGAACGGCGATATCTGAAATCAAGGAACTGCCCCAGTCTGCTGTCACTACTGGGGGATAAATACGCAGGCATCCGTGGCAGGTCTAGCGATATCAACGCGGTCACGTCAAAGCCCCACGGCGATTTTCTCGGGCCCTGCCATTGCAGTGGGTTCAGGATCACGCAAAACATACCCCCGCCCCCAAACGGTTTCGATATAGTTTTCACCGCCCGTCGCAACGCTCAGCTTTTTGCGCAGCTTGCAAATGAATACATCGATGATCTTGAGTTCAGGTTCGTCCATCCCGCCATATAGATGGTTCAAGAACATTTCTTTCGTCAGCGTCGTGCCCTTGCGTAGGCTCAACAGTTCGAACATCTGGTATTCTTTTCCGGTCAGATGCACCGTCTTATCGTCGACCGTGACCGTTTTGGCATCAAGATTTACCGCGACCTGTCCGGTTTTGATGACCGATTGGGAATGGCCTTTTGAACGCCGGATGATCGCATGAATCCGTGCAACCAGTTCTTCGCGGTGAAATGGCTTGGTCAGATAGTCATCCGCACCGAACCCGAACCCTTTGATCTTGCTTTCCGTATCATCAGAGCCCGACAAAATCAGAATTGGAGTATCAATCCGGTTCAGGCGCAACTGGCGCAACACCTCATGACCGTTCATATCAGGCAAATCCAGATCAAGCAGAATAAGATCGTAGTCGTATAGCTTGGCCAGATCGATCCCTTCTTCGCCCAAATCTGTCGCATAGGTGTTCAAATTGGCATGTGTCAGCATCATCTCGATACTTTTTGACGTTGTAGGGTCGTCTTCTACCAGTAATACGCGCATTCAGCTTCTCCGTTCGTTTCAGATGGATCTAACGCTTAAGGTGAACAAAAACCCTTAATCACACGTTAATGATGTATTGGTAGATAAAAAGCAACCTAAAGGTGTCTGTATTTCTGCAGTGTCGTGGCACGCAAAGCTGCCTCGCCGTGATCAGATACCGCGCGAACCCACTCCATGAATTCCTCTTCGCTGATATTATAGTGATCCAAAACATCTGCTTTTGTGATCAACCCATACAAAACACCGCGCACAAGGGCCGCCTTGCGCGAGGCCACCCAGCGTCTGGTGCTTCGGTCCGGAAGATCGGCATGGCTAAAACTTGACCCGTCGGGCAATGTTACGGCACGCGGACCGGCGACTTTCTTTAAATACATATCACTCACCAACACTGATTAGACGTCAAGTTTGGCGTTACAGGCTTAAGGACAGGTGAAGTGCCCCCTTGAGAATAGAGCGGATTTTCTTATATATCTCCTTAAACCTCCCGGAGAATTATCATGCCTCTCGATCGCACCCTGCCATTAAACTCTTTGGGCTTTGCCAAAGCGCCCGCCGATACGCGTGTGGTCGTGGCCATGTCCGGAGGTGTGGACAGTTCTGTTGTGGCAGCAATGTTGGCCGAAGAAGGTTATGACGTCGTGGGGGTGACGCTGCAACTCTATGACCACGGTGCTGCCTTGGCGAAAAAGGGAGCGTGCTGTGCAGGCATCGACATCCATGATGCACGCCGCGTGGCCGAAGACATGGGTTTTCCGCACTACGTGCTCGATTATGAGAACGTGTTCAAAGACGCCGTGATCGATGAATTCGCAGACAGCTACCTGGGCGGTGCTACGCCCGTGCCCTGTATCCGGTGCAATGAGCGGGTCAAGTTCAAAGACCTGCTTGAAACCGCCAAAGACCTGGATGCAGATTGCATGGCGACAGGTCATTACATTCAACGCAAAATGGGCGATCACGGGGCTGAATTGCACTGTGCGGCGGATGCGAACCGCGACCAAAGTTACTTCTTGTTCTCTACCACGCCCGACCAGCTTGAGTATCTGAGGTTTCCACTAGGGCACCTTCCCTCCAAAAACGACACGCGCGCATTGGCCGAAAAATACGGTCTCAGCGTTGCTGACAAACCTGACAGTCAAGACATCTGTTTCGTGCCAAATGGCGACTACGCGGCCGTAATCCGCAAACTGCGCCCTGAAGCGGCGAACCCCGGAGACATTGTAGATACCAACGGCACGGTTCTCGCACGTCATGAGGGTGTAATTAACTATACCATCGGTCAGCGCCGCGGCCTTGGCATTGGCGGGTTGGCTGATCCGCTTTATGTGGTGCGCCTTGATGCGGATAAAGCACAGGTTGTGGTTGGCCCGAAATCAATGCTTGCCACGCGCACCGTGCCACTGCGCGAAATCAATTGGCTGGGCGACACCCCGCTCATGTCAAAATCCGAATGGCCCGTAGCGGTCAAAGTCCGCTCGACCCGCCCGCCCATCGACGCGATTTTGCGCCCGATCAGCGCTACCACAGCCGAGGTTGAACTGCTGGTAGCAGAAGAAGGCGTCTCGCCGGGGCAGGCCTGCGTCTTTTACGACCAAGACAGCTCGCGCATTTTCGGCGGTGGATGGATCCACAAAGGCTGAACTGCTTCCAAATGGATTAAAATCCCGGGGAGTTTGAGGGGCAGTGCCCCTCATTCGATCCCTCAAACAGCGGGTATCCGCTCCAATACGGCGCGCGCAGCCCGCATCCCCGGTGCTTCACCGCCCTGCCCCAAACGTTCCATCGTCAAGGCCATAGCGGCCTTTTGTGCATCCGGGGCCCTATAGACCCGTACCAGACCATCTGCGATCTTGTCGGCTTCGCATTCAGGGCCCAAAAACTCTGGAACCACACGGGTCTCGGACACCAGATTGACCAATGTGACCGTATCAATCAGCGCCATCGCCTTGATCAACCTGAAACTCAACCAATGCATGCGATATGCAATGACCATCGGTGTTGCGGCCGCCGCCAGTTCCAGCGACACCGTTCCAGAGGCTGCCAACGCAAGATCAGCGGCACGGAACGCCGCGCGCTTCTGGGCCAGCGCATCCGCGCGTGACAGTTGGCGCGGGTCAAGAATGATCGGCTGCACAGCCCAGTCCTTCGTTGCCGCAACCACATCGTCGGCAACAGGGCCTGCCGCCGGAATGACGACGCGCAGATCTGACACAGCGTTGGCAAACCGCGCAGTCGCATCCCCAAAGACATCTGCCAGCTTTGCGACCTCAGACCTGCGTGAACCGGGCAATACCATCAGCAGCGGCGCATCCCCGATGCCGTGCGCCGCGCGAAACGCCAGCGCCTCTGCATCAGTGGCGACAGGCTCGGCCACAACAGGGTGGCCCACGAAATCACATTCCATGCCTTCGTCGCGCATCAGGGGGGGCTCGAACGGGAAAAGCGCCAGCACATGATCAACAAACCGCGCCATCTTTTTCGCCCGACCGGGACGCCACGCCCAGACCGTCGGGGCCACATAGTGAACCGTCCGAATGCCAGAGCGTGCTTTGACACGTTTTGCCACCCGCAGCGAAAAGTCAGGGCTGTCTATCGTGATCATCACATCTGGCTTTGCGGCGATCACCGCCTCGGCGGTCTCGTTGATCCGAGCCATCAATGAGCGGTATTTCGGCAATATTTCAGCGATGCCCATCACCGACAGCTCTGACATGTCAAAACGGCTTTGCAGGCCCTCGGCTGCCATGTCACTGCCCCCAATGCCCTCGAAAGTCACATCGGGACGCAAAGCCTTAAGCCCGCCCATCAAGGCACCTCCCAAACGATCCCCGGAAGGTTCGCCTGCGACGATGAAGACCTTCATGCGGGTGCCTGCGCCCAAAGCACAAGCCCGAGGTCGTCGGCAACGGCGGCGCACCGCTCAGGCTCAAGCACCATCACCTCACCTGCCGCGACAGCAATGCCCACAAGGCCTGCAGCATGTGCCGCCTTCAACGTTTCGGGTCCGATTGTCGGCAGGTCGATCAGGCGGCTTTGGTCGGGTTTAGGGCCTTTGAACAGAACGGCGCGCGCAGATTTCACCTGCGGGGGCAAGCTGGCAAGCAAATGGTCCGTGCCGCCAATCGCCTCGATCCCATAAACTTGGCCGCGCCCCACGACACAACATTGCCCCACATCCAAGGGCGCAAGCGTTGCGACAACCTGCGCGGCGCGCGTTGCATCCTTGGTCATCTGGAGGTCTGGTTCATGGGTGCCAAAAACGCCGGGTTTTGCCAGCAGATCAGGTGCCAATTCATGCGCAGCCGTCACTTTAAATCCGGCCTGCTCGAAAATGTCGATCAAGACGCGCAGTGCGCCATCGTCTCCGGCAGCCAAGGCCTTTTGAAACAAGGGAACAAGGGGCAGCGTTTGGGCATCCAGTTTGGAGGGATCAAAGCTTGGCCGCGCCACGGCACCACAGAAACAAACTTCTGTAACGCCCTGTTTCTGCAATTCTTTCAGCAAAGACCCAAGCGTCTCCAGCCGAAACGTCAAATCTGCTTCTAGCCCGTCAAGGGCGACAGCCTCATATCCGCAAACCAGCGGCCTGACGGCCTGAGACTGCGCCACCCGTCGAGGCAGTCCGCCGCCCCCAGTAATCAAGGCCAGCATCAACCCGGCGTCAGAAAATGGCGGCCGGTTTCGGCGGCAACAAAATCAACAATCTCGCGGACATAATCGCTACTTGTTTCCTCGCCCAAACGCTGGGCACGGTCATGAAATGTCCCCTCGCCCTGCGCCAGCATCTGGAAGGCGGCGCGCAAGGCTGTGATGTCACCACGCGCTACGCCCCGACGTTTCAGGCCCACAAGATTCAACCCGTCCAGCACACCGCGCGGGCCTTGAACAAGACCGTAAGGAATGACGTCATTCGTGACCATGGTCACGGCACCAATGATGGCACCGCGTCCGATGCGCACAAACTGGTGGATACCAGCAAGGCCCCCGATGATGACATCATCGTCGATGATGCAATGTCCGGCCACAGCCGCGCTGTTTGCCATGATCACCCTGTCGCCCAAGATCGCATCATGAGCGATATGACAGCCCGCCATGAACAAACCGTCATCTCCGACTTTCGTGATGCCGCCACCACCTTCGGTACCGCAGTTCATGGTCACATGCTCGCGGATGCGGTTGCGCTTGCCAATGACAAGCCGACTGGCTTCGCCCTTGAATTTCAGGTCTTGCGGGATCTCTCCGATCACGGCGAAGGGGAAAATTACCGTGCCTTCGCCCACCTCGGTCTGGCCGGTGACAACCACGTGAGATTTCAAGATCACATCCGCCTGCAGCACAACCTGCGCACCGATGCAGCAAAACGGCCCTATGCTGACAGACGGGTCAATCTGCGCACCCTCTTCGATGACAGCGCTTGGGTGGATGTTGCCCATCAGGACATGTCCATCATCGCAGTGAATTCGACCTCTGCGGCCATTTCACCGTCAACCGATGCCACGCCTGCAAAGCGCCAGACCTTTCCACCGGCTTTGCCGCGCAACGTGGTCAATTCCATCCGCAGCACATCACCGGGGATGACCTTGCGGCGGAATTTGCATTTGTCGATGGCCATGAAATAGACCTTCATATTCTTATCGGCCATTTCAAGGGAAACACCCACCATCACCGCAGCCGTTTGCGCCATCGCCTCGACAATCGTCACGCCGGGCATGATCGGCATGCCCGGAAAGTGGCCCTGGAAATGGGGTTCGTTCATGGTGACATTCTTAATGCCGACCGCGCTCTGGGTGCCTTGAATATCAACCACCTTATCAACCAGTAAGAACGGGTAGCGGTGCGGAATGATCCGCTGGATCATCTGGATGTCAGCGCTTGGCAGGGTGTCGGTCATTGCGGGTCCTGTCTTTTGAAAAACTACGTCTGGCTATCAATATTGACGGGGTTGGGCAAGCGCGTGGCCTAGTTTTTGCCGCTTCCAACGGCAGCGTCCAGCCGCAGGATCGCCTCTTGAGTGATGTCGATGGCATTCGCACTGACAAAAACGGAGCGTCTCTCAAGAATGACCGCTGCACCGGCGTCGCGCATGAGCTTTTCCAAAACCGGCCCGGCAACGTTCAGAAAAATATCGCGTTCCTGATCCACAAGATCATTCAGCGCCTGCGTCTTGATGTTCTGCGTCCTGCGGATTTGTTGAACTTTTTCGTCAAACCGTTCCGCCAGAGCCCGAAATCTTTCGGGGCTAAGCGTATCGCGGTCAAGGGTAAGCTGCTCTTCTTCGGCCTCAAGATCGCTTTCGATCTTGCGGTTTTCAGCTGACAACTTTGCACTTTGTTCTTCGATCTCGGCGGCGACACGTAATCCAAACGCACTTTCGCTGAAGACGCGATCAGAATCGATTGTCAGGATCGGGCTTTGGACGATCGCCCGTTCGACCGTCTGTGTCTGTTGTGAAAATCCCGGCCCTGTCAGAAACGACAGCACCGGGATGATCAATATAGCAAGCCTACGCAAATGCATGGCTGGTTCAGAAATCTGTTCTAAGCGTAACTTCGAACTTCTGCTCTTTGTCGAAAGTTTCCTTTTTCAGGGCCTTTGACACGTTGAATTGCAACGGACCGACGGGGGTATTCCAGAACAACGAAACGCCAACCACATGGCGGAATGATCCGTCCTCGCCAAAAATTGTTCCCGGTGCGGCGACGCCCGTGTTCACGTCCGACAAATCCCAAAGGTTGCCAACGTCATAGAAAAGGCCCCCCGAAATGCCGTATTCTTCGGGCAAACCGATTGGGAATTCAGCCTCAAAGCGCGCTGCCACAAAGTAGTTACCGCCCAAAGGATCGTTAACGCCTGCCGCAATCTCGCGAGGGCCAATGCCGCCCGGCTCAAAACCGCGCAGGATCGACGGGCTTAGAAGAAAGCGGTCACCGACACGGCTGTTGCCACCGCTCCACGCAAGGGCACCGCCCTCGACAGTGGCTCTCAACGTTATCTCTTCGTTGAAGATCCGTTTTTCACCGATCACCTTGGCAGAGGTCTTAACAAACGTTGAATCCCCCCCCAGACCCGAGAAATCCTGACCGAACTGGAACAACAGGCCGGCCGTCGGATCAAGGCCCGTGCGGCGTGTGTCATAGCTGAATGTATAACCGACAGACGATGACACTTGCGATCCTGCGTTGATGTCATCTGACACGACAGCACCGTTCACCGCGCCATCACGATTGATCATCTCGTAGTCGTCATAAGTGTATCGAAGCTGAAGGCGGCCACTTTCGCTGACAGGAAAAGACAGGCTTGGCGTAATGTTCAACCGTGTTGAGTCAAAGCTGGCAAAAGACGAGTCTGTCTCGGCATAATCAAGGTTCAGCCCAAACGCGACGTCACGCCCCAAAAGGCTAGGCTCGACAAAGGTAAGCCCGTAACGACGCGCGTCAGAGGCGGTGCTGAGCGACAAGCTTACCGACTGCCCGCGACCCAAAAAGTTCTTTTCGGCAAAGTTGATCGCGACACCGATACCGTCACTCGACGAGAACGACCCACCAAAACTAAGCGATCCGGTTGGTTTTTCTTCGACGTTCACATCGATGACTACCTGCTCGGGGGTGGACCCTTCGCGTGCATTCACTTCTGCCGTCTCGAAATAACCCAAGGCACGAATACGCTCTGCGCTGGCACGGATTTCGCGGGGGTTAAACGGGTCACCCTCAACGCTGTCGAACTGGCGGCGCACGACCCGATCCAGCGTCGTTGTGTTACCTTCAATATCAATCCGCTCGACAAAAATGCGCGGTCCGCGTGTGATGCGGTATTCGACATCAAGCGTTAGGTCGCGTTCATTGCGGGTGATCATCGGCTCAACGCGCATGAAATCGACGCCGTCGCGGATCGCCTGACGCTCCATCCGAGCGATATCTGCCTCGACCAATGTAGGGGAATAAACGCCACCCGTCTTGGTCTTGATAATGTTTTGGTAGGTCTGGGCGTCAACACCGTTGATCGTGGAAGAGACCGTCAACTGGCCAAACTTGAACTGCTGACCCTCTTGGACGTTGAATTGCACGAAGTAGCCATCGCGCTCTTCCGTCAACTGGGCATTCACCGCAGAAACACGCATGTCAATGTAACCGCGCGACGTATAGAAATCGCGCAACAGTTGCTGATCAATATCTGTACGCTCGGCTACGAAGGTGTCGCGCTTGACCAGAATCCGAAACAGACCTGCCTGCTTTGTTCCAAGGACGCGACGCAAGCGGCGATCGGAATAGACACGGTTGCCGACAAAGCTAAGCCGTTCGATTTCAACGTTATCGCCTTCAAAAATTTCAAAGACCAAATCAACGCGGTTCTGGCTGCGCTTGATGACCTTGGGCTGAACACGGGCAGAGATACGGCCATCGTTGCTATAGGCTTCTGCAATCGCATTGGCGTCTTTTTCAGCTTGGGTCGGGTTAAAGACACGGCGCGTGTCGGACCCGATGATCTGCGACAGTACCTCGTCTTTGATGCGGGCGTTGCCTTCAAAGCTGATGCGGTTGATTGTTGGAAACTCGACGACGTTAATGACTAGGGTGCCGCCGCGGGGTTCAATTGCAACAGATTCGAACAATCCGCTGGCCTGAAGGCTTTGGTAGGCGTCGTTCAACTGTCCGCCCGACACAGTACTACCGCGCACGATTCCTGCCCGGCTTAACACAGCGCTATCACCGATGCGTTCATTGCCGTTGATCTGGATTGTACTGAAGCGATAATCTTGTGCCTGCGCAAGCGTCCCAGGAACCAACCAAGCAACTGAAATCATTGCGCAAAATGAAACCCCACGCAAGGATTTTGCAAATGGCGACATGCCCGAAATATCAGTGGATTTGTTCCACTTGTTATTAAGCCTCATTATTAACACCCGTTATTTAATCTATTTTGATCCTGAGTAGACAAATTAACGCGTGTTGTCAAAAACAAGAAGCCGTTGAGACCCCTATATAAGGGTATCAAACGGCCAAAGTCCTCATCATGAAGTATATTAGGGCTGGGATCAGAGCGATCCGATGTAGGCACCTGCGCCCAACGCGAACGTCAAGGTGCCCAGATAAAGGCACCGATCCCAGTTCAGATCAATCAAAAGGCTTAGCCCGCGGTAGCTGGTTTTCATTGTTTTCATGTCAAACTCCGTCGCTCTTTTGGGAAAAAAACTACATGTCAAATGCGGCGGAGTTTTGACGGATTATGTCAAGAATACGGCAATCGGGCTTTTGTGCCCCTTTTCATGCTGCCTACGGGCAAAAAAGATCATTCCCAAGCGCGAATATCATCAACCCCAGGATCATGGTCAGGCCGACCGCCATCAAGATACGCAGCGCACCATCGCTGGGCGGCTTTCCGGTCACAGCCTCGTAGGCGTAGAACACCAGATGACCGCCGTCCAACGCAGGGATCGGAAACAGGTTCAACAAGCCCACAGCCGTGGAGAGGACCGCGATAAAGTAAATAAAGGATTGCGCCCCTTGCGATGCCATCGCCCCTGATGTTTGTGCGATGCCGACCGGGCCGGACAGGTTGCAGGTGCTGATATTGCCAATGATCATGTGCTTCAGGCCAGAAATCGACCCTTCGATGATGCGGCCCGTATTCGCGACCCCGCCCCAAAGCGCCTGAAAGACCCCCGGGGTTACCGTTGCCGGTTCAAATGCTGTTCCGCCCGAGATGCCGATCCGAGTTTGCGACAAAAACCCGCCATCTGGCTGCGGCTCGTCGACGATCTTGGGGCGCATGGTGAATTCAAGCGTCTCGCCCGCGCGCCAGACAGTCAACAACAAGGCACGCCCTTCCGAGGCTTCGACAAAGTTCTTGAGTTGCTTGAAGGCAAAAACCGGGGCTCCGTCCACGCCGGTGATCACATCGCCCGCCATCAATCCCGCCTCATAGGCGGACGATTGCGGCATGACCTGATTGACCAGTGTCGGCAATAGATACGGGCCGGGCACGACGATCTGCTGGCCATCGCGCAAGACGTCATAGTCCAGCGGCTGACCCAGGGGGAGCGCATCGAATGCATCCGAATAGGCCTGCGCATCTTCGGATGATGGAATTGGCACGCCTGCAACCGCAAGGATTTCATCGCCCGGCTGGAGTTGCGATCCCTCAAAAGGCAGCGCGCGCATTTCGCCGACGGTCAACGGGTCTTTGGCAACCCCGACCTGCAGCGCCACGGCGGTAAAAATGATGATCGACATGGCAAAGTTGAACACCGGACCCGCGGCGACAGTGGCCGCACGCGCCCACAAAGGTGCACCGTGCATCGTGCTGCGCAACCGGACCGGATCGGCCACCGCTGCTTCCATCGCGGCCTCGTCCTTGCCAGATGCCGCATTGGCATCCCCTGCGAATTTCACAAAGCCGCCAAAAGGCAGTGCTGCGATCTGCCAAACGGTGCCGCGTTTATCAACACGACTGTAGATGACCGGCCCAAACCCAAGCGAGAACACATCAGCATGAATGCCTGACCAGCGTCCGACGATATAGTGACCATATTCATGGATTGCGACAATCACCGACAGGGCGATCACAAATGCCAGCAGAGTCCAGATCAGGCCGCTAAACTGCGGTATCAGTGCAAAAATGTCCAAAACGCTACCCTGCCTTTTTTTTGATTACGGCCTTTGCCGCCTGTCTTGCCAGATGGTCCACATGGGCGACATTATCAAGGGTCATGGTGGCATCAATAAGGCCCGCTTCGGAATTTAGCTGCTCGAGGGTATCCTCGACGACCTCGGCCATTTGCGGAAACCACAACTCGCCAGCGATGAATCCATCAAGCGCTATTTCTTTAGCCGCGTTGAAAACCGCACCCGCCAAACCGCCGCGTTCCATCACCTCGCGTGCGAGCCGCAGCGCTGGCCACCGGCCCTCGTCGGGGGCACGAAATTCGAAATTGCCGATCTTGGCCAGATCAAGCCTTTCGACGGGCAAATGTTTGCGGTGCGGATGGTGCAGGGCAAACCCAATTGCATGGCGCATATCAGCCGGACCAATATGCGCCATCAGGGCACCATCACTGAAACCGACCAGCGCATGGATCATCGACTGCGGGTGCACCAAGACTTCGATTTGCGCAGGGTCGACACCGAAAAACTCTCGGGTTTCAATGACTTCCATGGCTTTGTTAAACATGGATGCTGAATCGATCGTGATCCGCTGGCCCATCTCCCAATTGGGATGGTTTGATGCCTGCTCAAGCGTTGCCTCGGCCAGATCTTCAAGCGGCCAGTCCCGAAACGCGCCACCACTTGCCGTGATGATGATCCGCTCGACAGCGGCCATATCCTCGCCAATAAGGGCCTGAAAGACGGCTGAATGTTCACTGTCGACAGGAAGGATGGCCGCACCATGGGTCTGTGCAGTCTCCAGCATCAGCTTGCCAGCGCAGACCAGCGATTCCTTGTTGGCAAGGGCAAGCGTTGCCCCCTGTTTCAACGCCTCTATCCCCGGTGCCAGACCAGCCGCGCCGACAATTGCCGACATCACCCAATCTGCAGAGCGCGTGGCCGCTTCGCGGATCGCCTCATCTCCGGCTGCCACCTCGATCCCACTGCCCTGCAAGGCGTCACGCAGATCGTCAAGCCGGTCGTCGCGCGCAGTAATCGCGATATCCGCTCCTAGGCGGCGCGCATCTTTGGCAAGCTGGGCAATATTTCCCGCACCGGTCAGGGCTATGACATCATAGTCATCTGGGGCGCGCGCGATCAGATCAATGGTGTTTTGCCCGATAGAGCCTGTGGCCCCGAATATACTTACCCGTCGCATCCGATCAGGTCAGTTAAGCGTCGGTGTGATGGTCAGGAACTGTCCGATCAGCAATAAAAACAGCGCGGCCCCGAGCATGCCGTCAAACCGGTCCAGCAACCCGCCATGGCCGGGAATAAGGTCCGAGCTGTCTTTCGCGCCCACCTTCCGTTTCATGCCGGATTCGGCGATATCGCCCATCTGCGAGGCCATCGACATGGCAATCGACACGCCAACCAATTGCAACCCGACGCCGCTGTTCATCGAGAAAAACAGCCCGACAAGTGCGGCACCGATCCATCCGGCAACCGTGCCGGACCATGTTTTCTTGGGGCTGACGCGCGGCCAGAATTTTGGCCCACCAATCGCCCGGCCTGCAAAATACCCCACCACATCGGTAACGACGACCACCAGCACAAGCCACATCATCCAGCCAAATCCATAGCCGTCGCGCACCTGTACCAGGCCAAAGCCTGCAAGCAGTATCATCACCGTGAAACACATGAAGATCGTGCGGTTCTTTTCCAACTGCCCGAAACCCACCAGCGCCGGGGCCAGCAGAATCGGCAAGGCAAACCCCACCGGCAAATACATTGCGGCCAAGCTGGCACCGCCTACCAACAGGCCCATCTGCACCTTGGCGCTTGAACTTTGCGGGTTGAGCATGCCGACAAGTTCCCATGCCATCAGGCCACAGATGAGCGCGACCATGACATGAAAGATGTGACCACCCAGAAAGATGCCGACCAAACCGATCACAACCATCGCAGCCGCTGACCCCAAACGGACCGCCAGATCAGACCATCTCTCCGAATTTTCTGTCATGGTGTCCCTCCCAGCGTGACGGTCATATCGTGACGGCCCCAAATCGGCGATCCCTGCAGCCAAAAGAGGCACAGAGCCTGCCAAATTCTTCTTTCGAGAAATCAGGCCAGAGCGTATCGATAAATTCATATTCCGCATAGGCTGATTGCCAAAGCAGGAAGTTGGAAATCCGCGCCTCGCCGCTGGTGCGGATCACCAGATCGGGGTCGGGCAACACATATGTGTCCAGATACCGAGGCAACGTCTCTTCATCCACATCGTTCGGATCAAGGGAACCTGACGCGACATCATGGGCAAGACGCTTGGTTGCGCGAGCAACCTCGTCCCGACCGCCGTAATTCAGCGCAATCGTTAAATGGACGCGGGTGTTACCTTCGGTTTCGCACTCAAGTTCATTCATCAGCTTGATCAGCTTGGCATCCAGCCTCACCCGATCCCCGATAAAGCGCACGCGCACTTCTTCGGCTTTCAGCGCCCTCGTCTCTTTGGCGATATAGCGCCGGAACAGGCTCATCAGCCCTGCAACCTCGACTTGGGTCCGTTTCCAGTTCTCTGTCGAGAAAGCAAATATCGTCAGATATTCAACGCCGAAATTGGGGCAGGATTCGACAATTTCGCGAACACGCTTGGCCCCTGCGTGATGCCCGAAAAGCCGGGGGCGTCCGCGTTGCGTGGCCCAACGCCCATTCCCATCCATGATGATCGCCACATGACGCGGCGCGCCCGGCACGGTATCTGAGGTGTGATGGGACGACGAGGGCATCAGGTTTCCTTTATGAACAGATCAGAACGGAAACGCCCTTAAACCTGCATGATCTCGGCTTGCTTTGTCTCAAGCTGAGCAACGATCATCGAAATGTATTTATTCGTCATCTCCTGAACTTCACCTTCCCAGACCTTTTGGTCATCCTCGGACATGCCGTCGGATTTGGCCTTCTTAATCTGGTCCATGCCATCGCGGCGGATATTGCGGATCGAGACGCGGGCATTTTCACTGTACTGGCCGGCAACCTTGGTCAGCTGGGTGCGGCGTTCTTCGTTCAACTCGGGGATCGGCAGCATGATGATCGTGCCATTCAGCTGCGGGTTGATCCCCAAACCGGATTCGCGAATTGCTTTTTCGACCTTGCCGACCAGACCTTTGTCCCAGACGTTGATCGTAACCATGCGCGGCTCTGGCACGTTGACGGTGCCGACCTGGATGATCGGTGTTTTGGTGCCGTACGCATCGACCATCACAGGTTCCAGCATGGAAGCCGATGCACGGCCAGTGCGCAAAGATGCAAATTCGGTACGCAATGACGCAATCGCGCCGTCCATACGCCGTTGTAGGTCGTCGGTATCCAACATAAATTCGTCTGACATGATGTCCCCGGTCGTTTTGTGTCTGTTTAAATTTGGTTCGATATAGCGGCATCACGCCCCTCTTGTATAGAGAGCGCTTCATGCAGATTGGCTGCCGCGCTAGCCCTGAACCCGCGTGTAGGTGCCTTCGCCCGCCAGAATCCCCCGAAAACCGCCCGGCTCGTCCAGCGAAAACACGATGATCGGCAGATTGTTGTCGCGCGCCAGTGCGATGGCAGATGCGTCCATCACGCCCAGACGTTTTTGCAGCACATCATCATAGCTCACCGTGTCATAGCGCTTGGCGTCGTCATGCTTGGCAGGGTCTTTGTCATAGACGCCGTCAACTTTGGTGCCCTTGAAGATCGCCTCGCAGGCCATTTCATTGGCGCGCAACGTGGCAGCCGTATCGGTGGTAAAATACGGGTTGCCGGTGCCCGCTGCAAAAATGCAAACGCGCTTTTTCTCAAGGTGGCGCACGGCGCGGCGACGGATGTACGGCTCGGCCACTTCGTTCATGGTGATGGCAGAAATCACACGGGTGTGGATATCCAGCTCCTCCAGCGCCGATTGCATTGCAAGCGCGTTCATCACCGTGGCGAGCATCCCCATATAGTCGGCCGTCGTGCGCTCCATCCCCTGGGCGCTGCCCTGAAGGCCGCGAAAGATGTTGCCGCCGCCGATGACCATGCATATCTCGACGCCCAGATCGTGGACAGATTTGACCTCGCGGGCGATGCGCTGAACGGTTGGTGGATGCAGCCCGTACCCTTGATCGCCCATCAATGCCTCACCCGAAATCTTTAGCATCACCCGTTTGAATGTCACTTTGGGCAGGTTGTCGGTCATGAGAGCACCTTTCAGAGGTGAAGGAGGGGTTTTCTTTGCGCTGCAAAATGTCGCAAATAGCCAGAAGGTTCAATGCTCCGTTAAAGGTCAGCGCAAAGAAATGCCACATCGCACGCTCATGTCTGCCAATGCCATCGTCGCCCGCGTCGACCCCTTGGCCCCTGTGCTGATCGCCGGGCCAACGGCATCGGGTAAATCTGCGCTGGCCTTGGCAATTGCCGAACAGCAAGGCGGCGTGATCGTCAATGCCGATGCCAGTCAGGTCTATGACTGTTGGCGGGTGATCTCGGCACGGCCCTCTGAAAAAGAGGAAATGCTGGCCCCGCACACACTTTACGGTCATGTGGCCGCTGACGTGCTCTATTCCGTAGGTCATTGGCTGCGCGAGGTCAGCTTGGTTCTGGCGCAGGCAGACAGACCCATCATTGTGGGTGGCACGGGGCTGTATTTTATGGCGCTGACACAGGGCCTTGCTGATGTACCCGCCATACCGGATGCGGTGCGCAAGGCGGCCCGCTGCATGTCGCTCGATCAAATGATCGCAACACTTGACCCCGAAACCAGGCAACGCATTGATCTTAACAACCCGATGCGGGTGCAGCGCGCTTGGCAGGTGCTGACATCAACAGGCCGTGGTTTGGCCGACTGGCAAGACAGCACACCGCCCCCGCTTTTGCCCCTGAACAGTTGCACGGCCATCGCAGTTGACGCAGACAAGGAGTGGCTGAACGCGCGCATTATCCGGCGGTTTGACCAGATGCTGGATCAAGGTGCCCTGACCGAAGTGGAAGCGGTTAGGCCCAGCTATGATCCCGATCTGCCCGCGCACCGCGCGATCGGCGTTCCCGAGCTTATGGGCTATCTTGAGGGGACGACGACACTTGAGACCGCTCGGGACAACGCGATCATCTCAACCCGTCAGTATGCCAAGCGGCAACGCACTTGGTTGCGCAAAAACACAGGTGACTGGCTGAAATATACGCCGCAAGCGGATTCCTGAGCATTTCACAAATGTGACTTTCCATTATTAATATTCTCGATCATGGTGCGTTTACTTGAACTTTAGCGATGTAGTGCGCAAATGAACTATCAGACCGTCCAGATCATGACATTGGCCCAGCTTTCGCAGGGAAAAGACTGGCGCATCTCGTTGTTGCATGACCGGCCTTCGCATCTGTTGGTCTGGATCACGCGGGGTCAGGGCCTTTTGCAACTAGACGGTCAGCGCCGCGGGGTGGGCGCGCATAATGCGATTTTCATTCCGGCAAGATCGCTGTTTGCGCTGGATCTGGGCAGGCAGGGTTTTGGTCAGGTGGTCGTCATTCCCGACGGCACCCCGTTGCGTCTGCCCCAGTCTCCGCGCCATCTGAGGATCCGCGATGTGCACGCGCAAACCGAACTTACCGGCATGATAGAGGCCGCTCAGCGCGAACAACAAGCGCTGCGCCCACTGTCGCATGACGCACTCGAAGCGCATGTGGCGTTGATGTCAGTCTGGCTACGCCGCCAGAGTATGCAGGATGAACACATCCCCGACCGCCGCAATGCCGGGGCGCGGCTAAGTGCGCGGTTTTGCCAGATGGTCTCTGAAAGATTTGCCACAGGGGCCCCGATGGCGACCTATGCCGAAGTGCTGGATGTGACGCCAACGCATCTGACCCGCGCAGTCAAGACGGCAACGGGCAAAACTGCCGCCGATATTCTGACAGAACGGGTGGTGTTCGAGGCGCGCGAATTGCTGGCGACGACGGATCATTCGGCCCAAAGCATCGCGCGCCATCTAGGGTTCGGGTCTGCGACCTATTTCACCCGCTTCGTTCAGCAACACACAGGCTTTGCGCCAAGCAAGCTGCGCCCGGCCAAACCCTTACCCGCCAAGCCCTGAGACCTGCACCCTTTACAGCCATGTCGCTAACAGAACCTTTGCATGTCGCATTTAATTGGAAAATCGCGACAAGCTTACATTGACCTTCATGTTGATCTTGTGCCTCATGGTGGAAATCAAAAAGGCACCTGCGTGATTTTGCAAAGACAGATCAACGCGTAATGAGTGTCGAGGGAGACTGTTGCAATCGCGATTGGCATAAGACCAGACGGCATGCGGCATACATAAATCAGCCGGGCTAATGCGCCCACAAGTAAGGTCGTGCGTCACCAGCCACGCAACAGGGATATTCCATGGGAATTTTCATTCTTCGCCGCCTGGGCGTGATTCTACTGACAGCACTGTGCCTGACATTTATCGTGTTTTGGCTGACCAATCTTTACCCAAACCTTGAGAAACTGGCCAAGAGCCAAGGCAACTTCCGCATGTCGGACGAGGCTGTCACCAGCTATTTGGAAAACCGTGGCTATCTGCAACCAACGCCGATCAAGTTCGGCCAATGGCTGGGCGTGGCCCCGGGTTGGGTGACTGAAACTGTGGATGGCAAGGTTATGGGACGGTGTTTTACCAGCGAAACACCGGTTGATGAGCGCCCCACATTTTGTGGTATTTTGCAGGGTGACTGGGGGTATTCGACGGTTTTCAAGGAGGATGTCCGCCCCACTGTCCTGACCCGTCTGAAGCTGACCGGCAAGCTTATGCTTTGCGTCTTGCTTTTGATGGTGCCCTCGGCGTTGCTTGTCGGGGTGTTGGCAGGCATGCGCGAAGGCTCGCGGCTGGATCGTTCGCTCTCGACCTTTTCCATCGCAACGACAGCCACGCCTGAATACGTGTCGGGTGTAATTTTTATTGCCGTGCTAGCGTCATCACGGTTCGGCATATCGCCATGGCTTTCCGATATGGGATGGATCGACAGCAACACCCTGTTTCTGGGCTCTGCGACTTCGGCAATGGAAGACGCGACCTTCTGGAACTTCTTTTTGCCAGTGCTGACCATTTCGCTTTACGGCATGGGGTATATTGCACGAATGACCCGCGCCTCGATGACCGAGGTGATGACGGCACAATATATCCGTACCGCCCGCCTAAAGGGCGTAAAATTCAGCGATATTGTTCTTAAACACGCGCTGCGCAACGCTTTGATCGCGCCCTTTACCGTCATTATGTTGCAAATACCATGGCTGCTGAACGGTGTGGTTATCGTTGAAACCTTGTTCAATTACAAAGGTTTCGGGTGGCTTTTGGTGCAAGCTGCCGCCAATAACGATATTGAGCTACTGCTGGCGGTCTCTGTTGTCTCTGTCATCGTGGTTCTGGCCACACAGCTGATATCCGACATCGGCTATGTGTTTTTGAACCCGCGCATTCGCATCACGTAAAGAAAGGGCAAGGACATGGAAGCTTTAACATGGACAGGCTCGATGGGCTGGTTGAACCCGATACTGGGACTGGCTGTTGGCGTTATGGTGCTGGCCTATACGATGCAAATTCTGGTATCTTTCCTCCCCTCCACCGGGGTGCGCACCATTGGATCAGGTGGCATTGCTGCCGCAAATCAAGGTCTTTCGGGTCTTTTGGGCCGCGCAGGTGCCTACGGGTTCTTGGCTGCACTCGCGATTGTGGTGGTCTACCTTCTGGCTGGGATCGCCTTGGGGCCTGCCGCAGGCATTTTCGGCGGGCTTGCGCGGCAGCTTTTACCAGTGTGGATCGCGCTGGCCGCCCTGTTTGCCGTGTCGATCAAGTTCAAGCGCAGCCTTGGCCTTTATGGCAAGCTTTTTGATAGCACGGTGGGCATGATCGGTTTTGGGCTGGTGATGTTCTGGGTATTTACAGGCGTTTTTGGCGGCGTGTTTGATATGCTGGTCACCCACAACAGCCTAAGCCAGGTTTCCGGCATGAAGAACAAACTGCCCGGCACCCCCCTCGCAGGGGCAGGTCAGGAGGAATACCAGTGGTTCTTGCTGGGCGGTGACAACCTTGCGCGCGATGTCTACAGCCGTTTGATCAAAGGGTCATGGGTGGTGGTGCAGATTGCACCGATGGCAACGCTTTTCGCGTTTATGGTGGGCATCACTCTGGGACTGCCTGCGGGGTATTACGGCGGCAAGCTGGATGTATTCCTTAGCTTTCTGGCCAACCTGATCCTCGCCTTTCCTGTCATTTTACTGTTTTATCTGCTGGTCACCCCCGAGATTGTCCTGACGGGTATTCCCAACTACATGGCATTGGTCTTGTTCGTCTTTCCGCTGGTCTTTCTGGCTGTTTTGCTGAATTCACGCTTTTACACACAGCCGTCCTTGCGCACGCCCCTTCTGATCGTGGTTTTGGGCATTACGGGCTGGCTGTATCTGTCGCTGGTATCAACCAATGGTGCTATTGTGGATGCGCCGACCTACCGGATTCCCGGCCTGCCCGCGTTTGTCGATCTGTTCGACATCGATCCCGGCGTGCTTGTGGTTTTCGTCTCGGTCGTTTTTGTCAACGCACCCACTGTGTTTCGTATCGTGCGGGGGCTCGCGCTCGACATAAAGACGCGTGACTATGTGGCGGCTGCACAGACCCGTGGTGAGGGCCCGTGGTACATCATGCTGTGGGAGATTTTGCCGAATGCGCGCGGGCCACTGATCGTCGATTTCTGTCTGCGGATTGGATATACGACGATCCTTTTGGGGACTTTGGGTTTCTTCGGGCTTGGGCTGCAATCGGAAAGCCCCGATTGGGGCACGACGATCAACGCAGGCCGGCGGCTTCTGTCGCTTTATCCGCATGCCGCGATTGCGCCTGCGGTCGCCTTGTTGAGCCTTGTTTTGGGGTTGAACCTTTTGGCGGATGGTTTGCGCGAAGAAAGTTTGCGTGATTGAGGATGTGACGGACGGGACCGGGGGGCAGCCCCTCGCGCCAAGGGCGCGGAAACCATAATAAGGATGCAACATGGCTGATCAAGCATATGACGGGCCGATCTTGGAGATCGACAACCTGTCGATTTCGTTTTTCACGCGGCTGCGGGAAATTCCTGCGGTAATGGATTTTTCGGTTTCGATCAAACCGGGTGAAGCTGTCGGGCTGGTTGGCGAATCCGGTTGTGGCAAGTCGACCGTGGCCCTTGGGGTCATGCAAGATCTGGGCGTGAACGGGCGTGTCGTTGGCGGATCGATCATGTTCAAAGGCCGCGATCTGGCGCAGATGAGCGATGATGAGTTGCGCGAGATCCGGGGTAGCCAGATCGCGATGATTTATCAAGAACCTATGGCGTCGTTGAACCCAGCCATGAAGATCGGGCGCCAGTTGATGGAAGTTCCGATGATCCATTCGGGCATGTCCGAAAGCGATGCGCGCGCCAGAGCCTTGCAGGTGGTCACGGACGTTAAGCTGCCGGACCCCGAGCGTATTCTAAAAGCCTATCCGCATCAGCTGTCGGGCGGGCAACAGCAGCGGATCGTGATTGCGATGGCGCTGATGTCAGAGCCGGCCCTGCTGATCTTGGACGAGCCCACTACTGCTTTGGACGTGACGGTCGAGGCCGCCGTGGTCGAGTTGGTCAAAGACCTGGGAAAGAAATACGGCACCTCGATGCTGTTTATATCCCACAATCTTGGGCTGGTGCTTGAGACCTGCGACCGGATCTGTGTGATGTATTCCGGCGAGGCCGTCGAACGCGGATCGAGCGAGGACGTGTTTGACAAGATGCGGCATCCTTATACGCAAGCGCTGTTCCGCTCGATTCCGCTGCCCGGAGCCGATAAAAACGCCCGCCCCCTGGTTGCGATTCCCGGCAACTTCCCCCTGCCCCACGAGCGCCCTCCAGGGTGTAACTTTGGCCCGCGCTGTTCTTATTTCGAGGCGGGGCGCTGCGATCAGGGCAGCATCATGATGGAAGATGTGCCCGGCAACGAGCGCCACGCGACGCGCTGTCTGAAGTTCGAGGAGATCGACTGGAAAGCGCCGCTTGGACTGGCGGATGTGAAAACCAAAGGCGAGATTGGCGAAGTTGTCCTGAAGATGGACAAGCTCAAGAAATACTACGAAGTCGCTGCAAACTCCATGTTTGGTGGATCGGCGACCAAAGTCGTCAAAGCCAACGAAGAGCTTAGCTTTGAGGCGCGCGAATCTGAGACCTTGGCCATCGTAGGAGAATCCGGTTGCGGTAAATCGACCTTCGCCAAGGTGTTGATGGGCCTTGAAACGGCCACCTCTGGGCAGGTGTTGCTGGACGGCAAGGACATTGGCGGCGTCCCGATCGAGGATCGCACGACGCAGAATGTCGCTGACATTCAGATGGTGTTCCAAAATCCCTTTGATACGCTGAACCCGTCGATGACAGTGGGCCGCCAGATCATCCGAGCCCTAGAGATTTTCAAGATCGGCAAAAATGAAAAAGAGCGCCGCATCCGCATGTTGGAACTGCTTGATCTGGTGAAACTGCCCCGCGAATTTGCGGGCCGCATGCCACGGCAGTTGTCCGGGGGGCAAAAGCAGCGGGTCGGGATTGCGCGCGCCTTTGCTGGGGATGCGCGGATTGTCGTGGCGGATGAACCTGTGTCAGCGCTGGATGTGTCTGTTCAGGCGGCGGTCACCGATCTGTTGATGGAAATCCAACGCGAACAAAAGACAACGCTTTTGTTCATCAGCCACGATCTGAGTATCGTGCGCTATTTGGCGGACCGTGTGATGGTCATGTATCTGGGCCATGTGGTTGAACTTGGCACCACTGATCAGGTCTTTTCGCCGCCCTATCACCCCTACACGGAAGCGTTGCTTTCGGCTGTGCCCATCGCAGATACACGCGTGAAGAAAAAGCATATCGTGCTGGAGGGCGATGTCCCGTCGGCCATGAACCCGCCACCCGGTTGCCCGTTCCAGACCCGGTGTCGTTGGAAATCCCAAGTCGAAGGCAATCTATGCGAAATCAAAGTCCCGCCCTTGCGCAGCGTTGCCGAGGGGCATCAGGTCAAATGCCATCTCACAGACGCACAACTTGCCGAAATGGAGCCGGTGATCGAGATTAATGTCGCCGCTGAGTAGACTGATAACAATGGACAAAGGCTCTCAAGACCCGGAGAGCCTTTGTCATTGATCAAAGCCCTGCGATCACCTTGACGTAGTTCTTGGTCTCGTTGAAGGGGGGGATGCCGCCGTATTTTTTCACAGCACCCGGCCCTGCGTTATACGCCGCAAGCGCAAGTTTCCACGTTCCGAAAGCGCGGAACTGAATTTGCAAATAGCGCGCGCCGCCGTCGAGGTTCTGATAGGGATCAGCCGGATCAACGCGCAAAGCGCGTGCTGTGTCTGGCATCAACTGTGCAAGCCCAAACGCACCTTTGTGGGATTTCGCAGATGGGTTCCATCCGCTTTCCTGCTGGACCAGACGCAGAAACAGATCTTCCGGGATGGCATGTCGGCGCGCCGCTTCGCGTGCCATGCTGTGATATTCGCCTTTATATTTGCCGCTGTATTTCGGCACATCCCACTTCGTTGGTGCGGCCACCCGGGGGGGTTGCAAACGAACCGAGGCGGCATATTGCTTGGAAGCGCGGGTATCGAGCAGCTTTTTTTGCGAGGCAAACAACTTTGAACGGCTTTTGGATGAGAAAACTTCGGCAGATACAGGAGCTGCCAGCAATCCCGCACAGCACAGCGTCGTGATCATCAGTTTCTTCATAAAGCCCCCAGAGTGCAGCCAGATTTGAAGAACATAGCAAAGTCACGGCCCTGTGCCACCCTTTATTCGACAAACTGGTGGACCTGATCTGGGATAAACCGGTTCGCAACCTTGTTTCATGCAGACTGCGCTCGGTATAACGTCACTCAACGCAAGGGCCTGAACAGATTCGCATGGTCCTTCCAATCCCATAGCAGACAGGGGGCATCATGGCCGGCTCAGTGAATAAAGTGATCCTTATTGGCAATCTGGGGCGCGATCCCGAAGTGCGCTCGTTCCAGAATGGCGGCAAGGTGTGCAACCTGCGCATCGCCACATCCGAGACCTGGAAAGACCGCAATACCGGTGAGCGTCGCGAGAAAACGGAATGGCATACGGTCGCGATTTTTCAGGAAGGGCTGGTGCGCATCGCCGAGCAATACCTGAAAAAGGGATCAAAAGTGTATATCGAAGGCCAATTGCAGACCCGCAAGTGGCAGGATCAATCCGGTGCAGATCGCTATAGTACAGAGGTCGTGTTGCAAGGCTTTGGCGGCACGCTCACCATGCTGGATGGCCGCGATGGCGGGTCTGGTAGCGGCGGCGGCAACGATTATAACAGCGGTCCGTCTGATCCCGGCGGCTACGGCGGAGGGTACGATTCTGGCCCGTCTAGCGGCAGCAGTAGCGGTGGTGGCGGCGGTGGCGGCGGATCATCGCGGGATCTGGATGACGAAATCCCGTTTTAATAGATAGACGCAAATACAAAATGAAGGGGCTGCCAAAGGGCGGCCCCTAATTTCATGAAAACCCGCTTTTTAATGGCAGATAGGTTTTTGGCGGTGAATGTGGAAAAACTTGCCGCTTAACGATAAAAAGCCCTTTGAAACAAAGGCCTTTCAAGTTTTCTCGGCTTTGAGTTGAAGTTAAACGTCAGATTCGTCGGTGTCACTTCCGATGGTGTTAGGCTTGTCCGACGGCGTCACCTGACGCACTTTCACGCGCATCATTTTACCGTTGCCCAAGTCTTTCTCGTTCACGACTTTGAATTTTCCCATAGGCAGCAGGTTAAGCTCGCGGTTGTCGCCCAACGCTTCGCCCAAGACCTCCAGCATCGCCTCAACGACCGGCTTGGCATCTTTTTTCTTGACGCCTGACCGCTCTACCACGATGTCGATCAGCTCTTTCTTGCGCATCACAGGGCCTACGATAACCGAACGAGGACCGTCGGGATTGTGTGTATTTGACGCGCTGGTGTCGGGCATAGCCGCCGCCGACTTGCTGGCCTGAACGTTTGGGGCCGCGTCTGGCTTTGATGTAACCGACTTGAGTTTCGTTGGTTTGACTGTGTTGCTCATGGAATTATCTACCGCCTCTTTTCCTAGTCTTGACAAGACTTACCATAAAGCCGGATCGCACGCTAGTAATCCTTGGGGTTCACAAGCGCTGAACCACCAGATTTAGGGGTTTTGATCCCTTGGCACGCAAAAGGCCGCCCCGATCAAGGGCGGCCTTTGTCTGCGAACCTACAGCCGATCAGTGCGCTGTCGCGCTGTCCCCGGCTGGTGACTTCTTGGCCAAGGCTGCCGCTGCGGCATCTTCGGCTTCCTGATCCCATTCAATGGCCTCGGGCTGGCGGATCAAGGCATGCTTGAGCACCTCGGAAACGTGCTTGACCGGAATAATTTTCAACCCTGCCTTTACGTTGTCAGGAATATCCGGCAAGTCTTTTTCGTTTTCTTCGGGGATCAAAACAGTCGTAATCCCGCCGCGCAAAGCCGCCAACAGCTTTTCTTTCAACCCGCCAATCGGCATCGCATTACCGCGCAACGACACCTCGCCTGTCATGGCGATGTCGCGCCGCACCGGAATTTGGGTCAGCACCGAAACAATCGACGTCACCATCGCCAGACCTGCTGACGGGCCATCCTTTGGCGTCGCACCGTCGGGCACGTGCACGTGGATATCAATCGTGTCGAACTTTGGCGGTTTGACACCGATTTTGGGGCTGATGGAGCGCACATAGCTGCTGGCCGCGTCGATGGATTCTTTCATCACATCGCCCAACTTACCTGTGGTTTTCATCCGGCCTTTGCCCGGCAGGCGCAACGCCTCGATCTGCAGCAATTCGCCACCAACAGAGGTATACGCCAGACCCGTCACAACACCGATCTGGTCTTCAAGCTCTGCCAAACCGAAACGGTGCTTTTTGACACCAAGGAAATCCTCGATGTTGTCCTCGTTCACGGTGATGGATTCGGCTTCTTTCTTGACGATCTTGGTCAGTGATTTACGCGCCACCTTGGCAATCTCGCGTTCAAGATTCCGAACGCCAGCCTCGCGGGTGTAGTAGCGGATCATGCTGGTCAAGGCACTGTCTTCAATGGCAAATTCCTTTGCCTTCAGACCGTGGTTCTTGATCTGCTTGGCCACAAGATGCTGTTTTGCGATCTCGCGCTTTTCATCCTCGGTGTAACCCGACAGCGGAATGATCTCCATCCGGTCAAGCAATGGCCCCGGCATGTTGTAGCTGTTTGATGTGGTCAGGAACATCACATTTGACAGGTCGTATTCCACCTCAAGATAGTGGTCCACGAAGGTCGAGTTTTGTTCCGGATCAAGCACCTCCAGCATGGCCGATGCGGGATCGCCACGGAAATCCTGACCCATCTTGTCGATTTCATCGAGCAAGATCAGCGGGTTGTTGGTTTTCGCTTTTTTCAGCGCCTGAATGATCTTACCGGGCATGGAGCCGATATAGGTCCGGCGGTGACCGCGAATTTCGGATTCGTCACGCACACCACCAAGCGAGATGCGAATGAACTCGCGCCCCGTTGCCTTGGCAACAGATTTACCAAGCGACGTCTTACCGACACCCGGAGGGCCGACAAGGCACATGATCGGGCCTTTCATCTTGGAAGACCGCTGCTGTACCGCAAGATATTCGACGATGCGTTCTTTAACCTTCTCAAGGCCATAGTGGTCGTCATCCAGCACCTTCTGGGCCTTCACCAGATCCTTTTTGGTGCGTGATTTCACATTCCACGGGATCGACAAGATCCAGTCAAGATAGTTGCGCACGACGGTCGCTTCGGCGGACATAGGCGACATGTTCTTAAGCTTCTTCAGCTCGGCATCGACCTTTTCCTTGGCTTCCTTGCTCAATTTGGTCTGCGCGATACGGGCTTCAAGCTCGGCGACCTCGTTCTTGCCGTCTTCACCATCGCCCAGTTCGTTCTGAATGGCCTTCATTTGCTCGTTCAGATAATATTCGCGCTGCGTCTTTTCCATTTGGGATTTCACGCGGGTCTTGATCTTTTTTTCGACCTGAAGCACAGACATTTCGCCCTGCATCAGCCCGTAAACCTTCTCAAGCCGTTCGGACACGGACAATGTTTCCAGCAAATCCTGCTTTTGTTCAACCTCAATGCCCAGATGGCCAGCAACCAGATCGGCCAGACGTGCAGGCTCTGACGCTTCGCCAACAGCCGTCAGCGCTTCTTCTGAGACGTTTTTCTTGACCTTTGCATAGCGTTCGAATTCTTCGGAAACGGTCTTGATCAACGCCTGGGTTGTGATTTCATCTCCGGGAATTTCAGTCAGGTATTCTGCTTTTGCCTCAAAGAAACTGTCGTTTTCAAGGTATTCAGTGATGCGCACGCGTGCCTGCCCTTCGACAAGCACCTTCACGGTGCCATCGGGCAACTTCAGCAATTGCAGCACGTTGGCCAGCACGCCGGTCTTGAAAATACCTTCTGCATCAGGGTCGTCGATGCCGGGATCAACCTGGCTGGACAGCAAAATCTGCTTGTCGTCCGCCATCACTTCTTCCAGTGCGCGCACAGATTTCTCACGGCCCACAAAAAGCGGGACGATCATATGGGGGAACACCACGATGTCGCGCAACGGCAAAACCGGGTATGATGCGTTCAGAGGCTCTAACATGCTCTTTTCCTTATACTGCAAGACGACACTGGCCCCTATCATAGGCGGCCGTTCGGTCATCTCCTGTTCTGAGTAGAGTATTTGGGCACCCTACCCGCCTGTTTCAATCCCCTTCGGATGTCAGGGAAGTTTTACTGCTTTTGACGCTAGAATGACCCGCCGCGTGCCGACAAACAAGCGCAGATCACTTCAATCGCCATCAAAGTCATTTGTAGATTTAGTGTTTTCCGGCCACATTGGCAGAGCGGCCGGAAAAAGAAACATTATGCCACAGCGACTTCTTCCAGGAACGGATAGTCTGTGTAGCCGTTTTCGCCGCCCCCGTAATACGTACCGGAATCGCCTTTGTTCAGCGGCGCATCACGCTCGAGCCGTTTGGCAAGATCGGGGTTGGCAATGTAGGGACGGCCAAAGGCAATCAAGTCAGCATCGCCGTTTTCGACGGTCTTGATGGCAAGATCGCGGTCGTAGCCATTGTTGCCCATATAGATGCCATCAAAGATCTTGCGCAGCTTCTCAAGGCTCTCGCCCTCGTCCAGTTTGCGCGATCCGCCAGTCGCACCTTCGACCATGTGAAGGTAGGCCAGACCGAATTTGTTCAGCTCTTTGATCACATATTCAAAGGTTTCCTGCGGGTTTTCATCATCCACATCATTTGCGGGCGAAAACGGTGACAGGCGCAGACCGACATGAGCACCGTCCCAAGCGTTCGTCACAGCGTCAAGCACCTCAAGCAGCAGTCGGGCACGATTTTCGACCGAGCCGCCGTACTGGTCATCACGCTTGTTGGTCTTGGTTTTCAGGAACTGGTCCAAAAGATAGCCGTTGGCACCGTGCACCTCGACACCGTCAAATCCGGCCTTTATCGCCATTTTGGTCGCGTGAACGTAGTCTTGGATCAGACGCGGCATCTCGCTTGTTTCCAGCGCACGTGGCTCTGAGGTCGGCTCGAATCCGTTGGCTGTGAAGGTCTTTACATCAGCCTTGATTGCGGACGGGGCGACGGGGCGCTGGCCGTCCGGTTGCAAGGAGGTATGGCTGATCCGACCGACGTGCCACAACTGGATGACGATCTTACCGCCTGCCTTGTGCACTCCGTCGGTAACTTTTTTCCAGGCAGCGACCTGACCTTCGGTGTAGATGCCGGGGGTCGCCAAGTATCCCTTACCCTCAGGACTGATCTGTGTGGCTTCGGTGATGATGATGCCTGCGCCGGCGCGTTGCGTGTAGTATTCAACATGCATGTCGCCGACTTCATCGGTGTCGTTATTTGCGCGGTTGCGCGTGAGCGGGGCCATCACGATGCGGTTTTTCGCCTCGATGGCACCAACAGTGAGCGGGGAGAACAGCTTGTCTGCCATTTGAGTATCTTTTCTTCTCTGGTTCTTGATCTGTTTAATCAGGAACAAGACGCGCCGCTACAAGGATTGGTTCACCGATTTATTTTTCGCCTCGCCAGTTGAACTTCTACAGTGGCTCTATATCGCCCTGCGCTCTGCGATCATGAAAGGCCGTTTGCCATACCGCAAACGTGCCAGAGGCGATCGCCGCACGCATACCGGCCATGATTTCTTGAAAGTAGTGCAGGTTGTGCCAAGTCAAAAGCATGCCGCTGATCATCTCTTGACTGCGGAAGACATGGTGCAGATACGCGCGGGAATACTTCGCGCAAGCTGGACATGTGCAGTCTTCGTCCAGCGGGCGCGGATCATCTGCATGCCGCGCGTTCTTGATGTTGACCACCCCGTGACGTGTGAAAACTTGTCCGGTCCGGCCCGAGCGCGAAGGCAATACGCAATCCATCATGTCGATGCCGCGCGCCACTGCGCCAACGATATCATCGGGCTTGCCCACGCCCATCAGGTAACGGGGCCGGTCCACGGGCAGCATGTCGGTGGCGTAATCTAGGCAACCGAACATCGCCTCTTGCCCCTCGCCCACAGCCAGACCGCCGACGGCATACCCGTCAAAGCCGACGTCGATCAATGCCTTGGCGCTCTCCTCGCGAAAATCACGTTCTAGCCCGCCTTGCTGGATGCCGAAAAGCGCATGGCCCGGACGGTCACCAAAGGCGTCGCGGCTGCGCGCAGCCCACCGCATCGACAGGCGCATCGAGGCAGCAATCCGGTCACGGTCGGCCGGCAAGGCGGGGCATTCGTCGAAACACATGACAATGTCCGAGCCAAGCAGCTTTTGGATTTCCATCGACCGTTCAGGCGTGAGTTCATGTTTGGAGCCGTCGATGTGGCTTTTGAAGGTCACACCTTTTTCGGTGAGCTTGCGAAGATCGGCAAGGCTCATCACCTGAAAACCGCCTGAATCGGTCAGGATCGGCCTGTCCCAATTCATGAAGTTGTGCAGCCCGCCTAGCCGGTCGATCCGCTCGGCTGTGGGGCGCAACATCAAATGATAGGTGTTGCCCAACAAGATATCTGCACCGGTTGCAGCCACGCTTTCAGGCAGCATCGCCTTGACGGTCGCCGCCGTGCCCACAGGCATGAAAGCGGGGGTTCGGATATCACCCCGAGGCGTGTGGATGACGCCCGTACGGGCAACGCCGTCTTGGGCCTGAAGATTAAAAGAGAATTTTTCCATGACAGCGGCTATAAGACGTTGGATAGAAGCGTGCAATCGCGATGCGATCCGGGGACTGACTGTTTTGGAAACCGCTTTAAATTGCAACAAAGACACTTTGAAACGTCATGGTTGAGTGATTATATCAGTCTTATTCGGTTGGGTGACTGTTTGGGATACACTTACACAGCTCCCGCCCGCAGAAAAGGAACGCCAACGTGCCCATCGAAGAGGTTCTACTCGATATCTTGCAAAGTAACCTGCCGCTGGTTTTACTTGCAATTCTGCTGGTCATTCTGGTCGTCAAAGGCGTCAAGATCGTACCACAGTCCGAACAACATGTGGTGGAACGCTTTGGGCGTTTGCGCTCGGTGATGGGGCCGGGCATCAATATGATCGTGCCCTTCATCGACAAGATCGCCCACAAGATTTCCATTCTCGAGCGTCAGTTACCCACCGCCAGCCAAGACGCCATCACCCGCGATAACGTACTTGTTCAGGTTGATACATCGGTGTTCTACCGCATCATCGAGCCTGAAAAAACAGTTTACCGAATCCGGGACATCGATTCCGCGATTGCAACCACAGTGGCGGGGATCGTGCGGGCCGAGATCGGCAAGATGGATCTGGACGAGGTGCAATCGAACCGGACGGCGCTGATCAGCACGATCAAGCTTTTGGTGGAAGACGCCGTTGACAACTGGGGCATAGAAGTGACCCGCGCCGAAATCCTGGACGTGAATCTTGACGCGGCCACCCGCGCCGCGATGATGCAGCAACTGAACGCAGAGCGTGCACGGCGTGCGCAGGTGACCGAAGCTGAAGGAAAAAAACGCGCGGTCGAGTTGGCGGCAGATGCAGAGCTTTATGCCTCCGAGCAGACCGCCAAAGCACGTCGTGTGCTTGCCGATGCCGAAGCCTATGCAACGCAGGTCGTGGCCACTGCGATCGGCGAGAATGGCCTTGAGGCCGCACAATACCAGATCGCGCTGAAGCAGGTCGAGGCGCTGAATGCGCTTGGTGCAGGTGCGGGCAATCAGACAATTGTGGTGCCGGCCCAAGCGCTTGAGGCCTTTGGCGACGCTTTCAAGTTGCTCAGAGGACGTAGCTGATGCTGACCGATTATCTGACACTGTGGTGGATCTGGATATCCGTTGCCTTGATCTTGGGCCTGATCGAAGTCATTCTGCCAGGCAACATTTTTCTGGGCTTCGCGCTTGGGGCGTTGGCGATGGTTCCAGTGGTCTTGGCCATTCCAGGTGCCGGCACATCCTTGCTCTTGGCCATTTTTGCCGGATTTTCCCTGGCGGCTTGGATCATCCTGCGGGTTCTTTTTCGCAAACAATCCAGCGGTGCGCGGATCGTGAAACGCGATATCAACGAAGGCTAGGTCTGGTGATGCCAATATCGGGGGCGTTGCGCCGGACACTGGGATTCAATCCGCTTTGGAAGCACTGCTTGGCACCTTGAGAAGCCTTTGGTGACCTGTTAGTCGACAGCATGATTTTAGCGGTGACGGAGTAACAGGTATGGAAGAATTGAATTTCGGCTGGGAAGAGTGGATTGCCCTGCCCAACCTCGGCCTGCCCGCAATCAAAGCTAAAATCGACACCGGAGCCAAGACATCGTCGCTTCATGCTCATGATATCGAAGTGTTCGGCCCCGATTCAAAGCCCAAAGTCCGCTTTAACGTCTGCCCGGTCGCTGGCAACGATGACATTGTGATAACCTGCTCTGCCCCGATCATCGACAGGCGGGAGGTGACATCGTCGAATGGCGAATCCGAATTGCGCTATGTGATCTCGACCAATCTGGATGTCGCAGGTCAAAGCTGGCCGATCGACATCACCCTGACCAACCGTGCAAGCATGACAAGCAGGATGCTGTTGGGCCGTCAGGCGTTGACGGATCACATCAAGATTTCGGCAACCGAAAAGCGGCTTCAGCCCGACCTGAGCTATGATGTCTACCACTCCGCCGCCGTGCGCCACAAAGCGCCCAAACGTGCGCTGCGGATTGCTGTGTTAAGTCGGGAAGCCGACAACTACTCCACCAGACGATTGGTCGAGGTCGGTGAAGGGCGCGGTCATACGGTCGAAGTCATCGACACCACCCGCTGCTACATGGCAATCAACGCCATGGCACCAGAGGTTCATTACGATGGCAAGCGCCTGCCCCGCTATGATGCCGTGATCCCGCGCATCGGCGCCTCGATCACCCCCTATGGCTGCGCCGTGATCCGCCAATTCGAAACGATCGGCACCTATTGCGTCAACGGGTCAGCAGGCATTCTGGCCAGCCGCGATAAGTTGCATGCACATCAGGTTTTGGCCTCCAAAAAGATCGGCATGCCAACCACAGCCTTTGCCGCCTCGCCCAAGGATACATCGAACCTGATGGCGTTGGTGGGCACCGCACCGCTGATCGTGAAACTGCTGGAATCGACACAAGGCAAAGGGGTCGTTCTGGCAGAGACCAAGAAGGCCGCCGAATCCGTGATTGATGCCTTTCGGGGCCTCAAGGCGAATTTTCTGGTTCAGGATTTCGTCAAGGAAGCGGCAGGCGAAGACATCCGGTGTCTGGTTGTCGATGGCAAGGTCGTTGCCGCGATGAAGCGCACAGGTGCGGACGGTGATTTCAGATCCAACCTGCACCGCGGCGGATCAGCCCAGGTGGTGCGCATCACCAAACAGGAACGCGAGACCGCTCTGCGTGCCGCACGTGCATTCGGGCTGGGCAAAGCGGGCGTTGATCTGCTGCGCTCTGAGACCGGGCCAAAGGTTCTGGAGGTCAATTCATCCCCCGGGTTTGAGGGGATTGAGAAGGCCACCGGCAAGGACATCGTTGGCATACTTTATGATATGGTCGAGGCGCGTGCGAAACCGCAGCCGGTGCGTCGACGTAAATCATGACAGTGTGGCGGCCCCTCTGGACGATGGGCCGCCTAATCCCTATATAAAGGGTCAGGAAATGAAACGAGGCACCTGATGAGCAACAGCACCCAACCCCTTGAAGGCACGCCTTTGATCGCGCCCTCCTCCACCGATCATCCGCTATATGAACAGGTGGTTGAAGCGTGCCGAACGGTTTACGACCCTGAAATTCCGGTCAATATTTACGAGCTTGGCTTGATCTATACGATTGATATCAATGCGGAAAGTGAAGTGAACATCAAGATGTCACTGACAGCTCCAGGCTGTCCGGTTGCAGGCGAAATGCCCGGTTGGGTCGCCGATGCCGTTGAACCGCTGCCCGGCGTCAAGACTGTCGATGTCGAGCTGGTTTGGGAGCCGCCATGGGGCATGGACATGATGTCGGACGAGGCGCGTTTGGAACTGGGCTTTATGTAAGCGCTGCACCATGCGTAAATAAATTCTGACACTCGCGCTTGAGAACAACTGACGAAACGCCTATCTTCCTTCCAACAGGAGTATCCACGATGTTCGCGACCCCAGGCAAACAAGCCGTTACCATCACCCCCAAAGCCGCCTTGCAGATCAGCAAGTTGATGACCTCGGCAGGCCATGCCGGGCTTCGCATTGGCATCAAGAAGGGTGGTTGCGCGGGCATGGAATACACCATGGAATATGTCACCGAGCCCGACACCAATGACGAGGTCGTCGAGCAGGATGGCGCGCGCGTCCTGATTGCGCCGATGGCCCAGATGTTCCTGTTCGGAACGGAAATCGACTACGAGACATCCTTGCTCGAGTCGGGTTTCAAGTTCCGCAACCCCAACGTGACCGAAGCCTGCGGATGTGGCGAATCTATTAAATTTGGCTAATCTGCTTGGGTGATCCAAGCGCGTGGTCACGCACCAGCCGTTGCCTCAATCAGGTGCGGCTGCTATCCCTTGGAAATACTAAGACGGGGAAGATTTTGATGCGTCGCAAGCTTGCCGCTGGAAACTGGAAAATGAATGGCACGGCTTCGGCCCTGTCGGAACTGGCTGAACTGGCCAGGCAACTGGGCCCCGATGATGCAGAGACGGTGATATGCCCGCCTTTTCCCCTGCTTTTCGCCGCCTGCGAAAAGATGCGCGGAACGGCAGTGGCGATTGGTGCCCAAGATTGTCATGCCGCGCCCTCGGGTGCCTATACCGGCGATATCTCAGCCGAAATGATCGCCGATACGGGGGCCAGCTATGTCATCGTTGGCCATTCGGAACGGCGCGACGCGCACGCCGAGACCAGCAGCGACGTCGCAGACAAGACGCGTGCTGTCTGGCGCGCTAGGCTGACCGCAATACTTTGCATCGGTGAAAGCGGCGCAGACCGCGAGGCGGACCGGACCCTTCCTATCATCCAAGAGCAGTTGACCGGATCTGTGCCAGACGGTGCGACCGGTACAAACCTGGTCATCGCCTACGAGCCGGTCTGGGCGATTGGCACCGGCAAGGTCCCGACCCTTTCGCAGATCGTCGAGGCCCATGATTTCATCCGCGCACAGTTGATCAGCCGCTTTGGGAAAACCGAAGGCGATGCGATCCGCCTGCTTTATGGTGGCTCGGTCAAACCTGGCAACGCCGCTGAAATCTTTACTGCTGAAAACGTTGATGGCGCTCTTGTCGGTGGCGCCAGTCTGAAAGCGGCTGACTTTGCCCCCATCATCAAGGCCTTGTCACAGGCCTGATCTTCATTTCGCAAAATAAACTCACTGCACCACAATAGCAAAAGGGCGGCACGTCAATCTGACATGCCGCCCTTTTTGTCATTCTATCCGCAGATCGCTAGCGTACCAGAATTTCCGGCCCCATCATCATTGTCGGCAACCAGGTCGAGATGATCGGGATGTAGGTGATCATGATCAAGAACACGAACAACACGGCGGTAAAGGGCAACGCCGCCTTAACCACATTCATCATCGGCATGTTGGCCACGCCCGAAGTCACGAAAAGGTTCAGACCCACAGGCGGCGTGATCATCCCGATTTCCATGTTCACCACCATGATAATGCCCAGATGGATCGGATCAATTCCAAGCTCCATCGCGATGGGAAACACCAGCGGTGCCACGATGATCAGCAGGCCCGAGGGCTCCATGAACTGGCCACCGATCAGCAAGATCACGTTGACGATGATCAGGAAAATAATCGGCCCGAAACCCGCATTCAGCATGACTGCCGAAATCTGCTGCGGGATCTGCTCGTCAGTCAAAACATGCTTCAGGATCAGCGCGTTGGCGATGATGAACATGAGTGTGACTGTCAGCTTGCCTGCCTCAAACAAGGTATCGCGCACGTCGCGGTGAAAGAACACCGTGACGAGTGCTATTGGCTTGCGCAGCAGGGACAGGTTGCTCCCCTCGCCTTGCGTGTGCAGTGGGCCCATGTCGCGGTAGACAAAACAGGCGATCACGAAGGCATAGATCGCAGCAACCGCGGCGGCCTCGGTTGGCGTAAAGATACCGCCATAGATGCCCCCCAGAATGATCACGATCAGCATCAAGCCCCAGCCCGCTTCACGCCCCGAGGCAAAAACCTCGCTCCAGCCGCGCCATTCGCCCTGTGGCAGCTTCTTGACCCGCGCCATGATATAAATGGTGATCATCAGCATGAAACCCGCCATCAGACCCGGGATCACACCAGCAAGAAACATCCGGCCCACCGATACATCTGTCGCAGACGCATAGACAACCATCACGATGGACGGCGGGATCAGGATGCCAAGAGTACCTGCGTTGGCGATCACACCTGCCGCAAATTCCTTGGTATAGCCGGTCTCGCGCATCCCCGCGATGACGATGGAGCCGATGGCAACAACAGTGGCGGGCGATGAACCAGAGAGCGCTGCGAACATCATACAGGCAAACACGCCCGCAATCGCCAGACCGCCCGGAAAATGCCCGACCAACGCGATAGAGAATCGAATGATCCGCCTGGCCACACCGCCCGTCGACATGAAGGATGATGCCAGAACAAAAAACGGGATCGCCAGCAGCGTATAGTGCCCGGCCATCGCCTGAAAAAACGTCTGCGCGATAGAGGCGAGCGAGGAATCTGACAAGACCAGCAAGAAGATGATCGACGAAAACCCAAGACTGACAGCGATCGGAACGCCCAGCAGCATCAAGCCCACGATCATGGTAAATAGAATGAGAACTTCCATGCGCTTATTTCCCCGCGTTCATATGTTTGACGGCCTCGATATCGTCTTCAGCCTCGTGGCTGACGATCAGGCTGGTCGAAACGCCGGTAAACACCCTCACGCCCGCTTGGATAAAGCGGAACAACAGCAAAGCAGCACCAAAGGGCAGCATTGCATAGGGAATAAAGCGCGGCAGTTTTTCGTAAGCTTCACCTTCGTTCATGATCGGCTCGATAAACGTCAGCCACTGGGGCATTGGCATGTCGACCGTGGCGTACCATGCCTGATCCCGGCTGTCTGCAAAGCCGGTTGGAAACCACCGCCCCGTGGTCGCATCAAGGCCCGCAAAAGGTGCCCAGTAATCCCATGCGCCCTTCATCAAAAGCGCGGCATATAAAATGCAAACGGCGGCGGCGAACAGGGCTAATTTCCGTCGCGTTGGCAACGCGAACAGGTTGACCACCGCATCCACACCAAGATGCGCAGTTATTTTAACGGCATAGCTCATGCCGAACAGGACCAACCACGCAAACAGAAAGGTGACCGCTTCAAGGCCCCAGATCAGGCCGGTGTTAAAGCCATAGCGCAACAGCACGTTGATAAATGTAATGAGGGTCATTAAGCCAAGGATCACGGCAATCGCCGTTTCCTCGAACTCGTGAACGATGCGGCCCAAGGCCGAATTAGGCTGATATCCAGATGACATGAAAAACTCCGCTTGAATGCAGAAAAATTGGCATGTGCACGGAGCAATCCGTCTGCCAAATGAAAAGATGCCCCGCCCTTAAGGGGACGGGACATCAATTAGATCGACTTAGTGCTTGGCGTTGATCGCTTGCGCTGCGTCAATGTTTTCCTGGCCGACATCTGCTGTGAACTCGGCCCAGACAGGCAACATCGCATCAACCCAGACCTGACGTCCATCTGCGTCAAGCTCGATGATGGGGGAGCCGGCATCCAGAATTGCCTGGCGCGCTTCGGCGTCAACTTCGCCAACCGCTGCGTTTCGTGAGGTTGTGACTTCTTCCAGAATTGTCGCCAATTGTGTGCGAACATCTTCTGGCAGACCATTCCACCAATCCGTGGATGTCACGACCATATAGTCAAGCACACCGTGGTTGGTTTCGGTGATGCCGTCCTGCACTTCAAAGAACTTCTGGCCATAGATGTTGGACCACGTGTTTTCCTGACCGTCGACAACGCCGGTTTGCAGCGCGCCGTAGACTTCGGAAAACGCCATTGGCTGTGGGGATACACCGATGGCTTCCATCTGCGCCTTGATCACGTCAGACGCCTGGACGCGGAACTTCAGACCGTTTGCGTCTGCAGGCACGTTTAATGGCTTGTTGGCAGACATCTGCTTCATGCCGTTGTGCCAGAACTGCAGGCCCGACAGGCCGCGACGTTCCATCGAAGCTTTCATCGCCTGACCAGTTTCGGAGTTCTGGAACTCATCGACGGCTTCAATGTTCTTGAACATGAAGGGCAGATCGAAAATGCGGAACTGTTTGGTGAACTGCTCGAACTTGGACAGCGAAGGCGCGGCCAGCTGAACATCGCCTTGCAGCATCGCTTCAAGAACCTGGTCATCGTTGTACAATGTCGAGTTCGGGAAGACTTCCATGCAGGCTTTGCCGTTCATCTCTTCGTTCACACGCTCGGCCAGCAGGGTTGCAGCAATGCCTTTTGGGTGCTTGTCGGTGTTTGTGACGTGGCTGAACTTGATCAGGATTTCGCCATCGTCGCAGGCTGCCGATACGGCACCCGCGCTCACGGAAAGGGTCAGCGCAACGGCTGCTGTTGTCAGGAATTTCATGTGGTGTCTCCTCCCAGAGATCTGATATTAAGGTCTCGGCAATCGGAATTCCGACTGCGATTGGCGCAGTAGAACGTTTAATTGCCGATCTCACAAGCCTGTGACAAGGCCAGACGCCTTGTGCAAGAAAGCGCTTTGTCTGCGGTATGTTAGCGGATTATCGCCGATGGCGGCGCATACAAGGCCCCACGGATTGTGCGGAAAACCGCACAGACACCCCCCTGCCCCGTGCAGGAATCCGCACAGGCCTTAGGCCCGGTAATCCTCTGCCCGAATCCCGTAGCGGGTCAGCTTGTCGTAGAAGGTTTTGCGCGGCAGCCTGAGCGCTTTGGCTGCGGTGCTGGCCTGCCCCCCTGCCCGCCGAAGCGCGGCGCGCAGCAAGGATTGTTCGACCTGCGCCATTTGTTCAGCAAGGCCAAGCTGCGCATCGGACCCTGCGTCCTCGGCCACGCCCATGACAAACCGCATCGCCGCCGACATCAGTGCACGCGCGTTGCCAGGCCAGTCCCGCGCGATCAGGCCTGCGATGATTTGCGGGGTAACATCGGGTGCCACAAGACCTGATTGCTCGGCGGCCTGATCGACATACCGGCGAAACAAAATCGCGATGTCCTCGGGCCGCTCGGCAAGCGACGGAATGCGCACCGGCATCACCTCAAGACGGTAGTAGAGATCCGCATGAAACCGCCCCTCGCCGACCATCGCCGACAAATCTTGCGTGCTGCCCGCAATCAGCCGTACCGCAGGCGCGTTTTCCATCGCTTCAATCAGGCTCAGTTGGGTTTGTGCAGGCAGATGTGTGACCTCGTCCAGAAACAGGCTTCCCCCCGCAGCGGCCAACAAAGCGTCCGCCAGTTCGCTCGCGCTCAGGCCTTCGCCTGCACGCTTCACAAAAGGTGATTTTGACCGTTGCGACGACAGATGGATCACCTCTGCCACCTTCGAGATGCCCGACCCATACGGCCCTGTCACCAAGACCTCTGCATCGGTACGCGCAGCACGGCGGACTTTGGCGCGCAAGGCTTCGGCAAGGTCGGACGTACCAAAAATAAGCCGCGCAGCAGGATCGCCTTTTTCAACCATCTGCAACAGCCGCCGGTTTTCCAGGACCAGCGCACGGGTTTTCAACGCCCGCTCGATCACCGCCAAAAGCGACGCCGGCGCACAGGGTTTTTCAAGGAAATCAAAGGCCCCAGCTTCCATCGCGCGCACGGCCATCGGGATGTCCCCCTCGCCGGTCAGTAAAATCACCGGCAAGTCAGGGTCTTGCTCGCGGGCATATTCCAAAAGGTGGAACCCGTCGCGCCCCGGCATCCGCATGTCGGACAGGATGATCCCCTCAAATCCTGCCGTAATCTTGTCTTTGGCCGCAACAAAGGAGCCGGCCGCGATCACGCCCACATCCGCCAGTTCAAGCGTCTGGCTGAGCGCTTCGCGCACAGGGGCATCATCATCGACCAGCAATACCGTTCTGCTCATGCTGCACCTTCCACATCTTCTGCGCGCTCAAGCCGGACCGTAAACATTGCCCCGCCCCCGTCCAGATTGCTGCCCCGTATCTGCCCGCCAAAACTTTGAACGATGCCGTAACTGATCGACAGGCCCAGCCCCATGCCACTGGTCCCGCCAACGGATTTGGTCGTATAGAACGGGTCAAAAACCTTGTCGGGCATTTCGACACCGGGCCCTGTGTCCTTGAACCGGACCGACACGCCATCGGCTTGGTCGATATCGATCGTCAACCGCCTGACCTCGCCTCCGGTCATTGCATCTGCGGCATTGGTAATGAGGTTCACAAACACCTGCCCCAGACGCACCTCGCCCCCGCGCACCCAAACCGGGCTTTTGGGTGGCGTGTACAGCAAGGTGACGTCTGCATCTTGCAAATACCCCTCGGTCAGTTCGACCGCGCTGGCGATGACACGCGTCAGACTTACGCGCGTCTGCGGCACGCTTTCCTGACGGGCGAAAGCACGCAGGTTCTGAATGATCCGCGCCATCCGTTCTGCCATCTCCGAGATACGCGACAGGTTCTCGTTCGCCCGTTCCGCTTTGCCGCGGGCCATGAACTGCGTGGCGTTGTCGGCAAAAGACCGGATCGCCATCAGGGGCTGGTTCAATTCGTGGCTGATCCCGGCCGACATCTGCCCGAGGGCCGACAGCTTGCCCGCTTGCACCAGATCGGCCTGTGCGCGGCGCAAGGCGGCCTGAGCTTCTTCACGCTCGGCAGCTTCGCGGCGCAGTTCGGTGTTGCTGGTATTGAGGGCCGCGGTGCGTTTGGACACTTGCCGTTCCAGCTTCAGGTTCGCCTGCGTCAGGGTCCGCCGCCGTTCCGTCGCCAAGAACAAAAGCGCCCCGAAGGCCAGACACAACGCTGCCACCGCCGCCGCTTGGGCCAGGGCCAGACGGCGGGCGGGTGCGACATCCAGCAACACCTCTCCGGTCAGGCCAACCACCAAAAGCGGCTTGGTCAGATGCAGCGCCTCATCGGGAAGGTAGGGGCCCCATCCCATCTGCCAGATCTCGTGATCGTTGATATAACTGGCGTCAAAATCCAGCAGTGCCCCATCGGGCCGGATCAGACCCGGCTCGCCCAACGGCCTTTGCCAGAACAACATTTCGGAACGGTTTGCGATCTGGACAACCCCGGCGTCATCCGTGAAAAACGCCGCCGGATTGCTGCCGCGCCAATCATAGTCAATCCCGTTCAGGTCGGTCGAGACGATGACCGCCCCCTCCACCTGACCCGCGTCGTCAAACACAGGAGAGGCGTGAAAGAAGGCCCGGTCGGTCAAGGGCAAGCTTGGCCCGTGGCCCCAGCCTAGTGCGCCGCCCAACGCGCGGCGCACAAAGGGCTGGTAAAGCAGCACCGCACCCGGCGCACTTTGTGAAGACGCCAGAACACGCCCGCGCCGGTCCACCACACGCACATCCAGTGCTGCAGATTTATCCGCAACATCCTGCAGAAAATCGCGCGCCACACCCGGCACCTGATCGCGCAGAATTTCACTGACTTGCGGATGGTCCGCCAAAAACACAGCAAGATCGCGGTACCGTTGCAATTGCCCCACCAAACGGTCACTGGCCAAAGACAAGTCGGCCTCGCCGCGCGCGCTTAATTGATCCAGCCCTTGCAGATAAGCATAGCGCCAGATTCCGGCCGCGAGGGCTGCAACGGTCGTCAAAAATATCAGCCATGTCGCAATGCGGCGACCCAATCCAGTGCTCATGGCGGCAATTTGCACCGACCGGCTTGCAAACACCAGAGCGGGCGGTATTCCTGCGCATCATGAAGACATTTGTTCAATCCCCGCTTTATCCTGATTTTGTGCAAAACCCTTATGCCGCCTACGCCCAAGCGCGGGCAGACGGGCCGGTCTTGTATTGGGAAGACTACGGCATGCTGGCGGCGTTTGACGCCGTAACGGTGCAGGCTTTGCTGCG
>Ga0307981_1000165_pt1 | contig 72130 bp, 58 predicted proteins | sample OrgLakmetagen987_FD_201849 | JGI IMG/M metagenome (GOLD analysis project Ga0307981, IMG submission 201849) | Saline water microbial communities from Organic Lake, Antarctica - #987 | ecosystem: Environmental > Aquatic > Non-marine Saline and Alkaline > Saline | place: Antarctica: Organic Lake... | reverse complement strand
CCAAACTCTGCGGCCAATGAATCAGCTTATTCTGCAAAAGAAAATCCCAGAGTCAGATCTTAAGGCCGTTGGTATGACAGGCTTGCCCGGTCTCTTGATGAGGCGGGTCATTCGCAGTCTTTGAAAATGTTTCCATGCGCGGTTGCCGAGGCAGCCTGACGCATTTCCGGTAAAGGTCGGTTTTTATGGCTGATGATATCATTGATGTCGCGAATGACCGCATTTTCGGTTTTCAGGTGCACCACATTATTCCCATTGCGCTTTGGGAAAACCCCGGACTCGCAGACGTGCTTGGCCTGCTGCCGATCGCGCAGGAAAGCCGCGGCAACAAGATCGGCCTGCTGATCACCGATGAAAAGGTGCAGGCGCTGGCCAGTGCGCCGACGGCAACCACCGATGCGATGCTCGCCTCCGGCATGGGGCTGGGGTCGGGCACAATGGTCCGCACCCCGGCTACAGCAGCTTCCTGACAGGGCAATTCACGCAGATCAATATGTCCAACATGACCGACGCACAAAAGGCTGCGGCGGCTACACATGTCTTTCAATTCGCGGTGGACGTGAGCCAAGGTAATTACCCAGGGCTCATGGTCAATGGGGGTGGCGGCACCGAGGCGATCCTTGTCGGGGCCTATGACGTCATCCGTCCCGATTTTGGCAGTTTCATCCTGCCAACCCGATCACCCCCGAAGAACGGGCGGCAATGGACATCGTCAATCGCGCCGCTGATGTGGATGTGGTCAGCAATCCGGACATGCGGATCGAGATCCAGACCTAACTGACCACCAATCTGCGCGATGCGGTCGTGATCACCCCCGAGGTGGCCAGTGCACGGCTCGACGCGCTGGACCGTGGACAGGCGACGAATGTCGGGGTGCAGAATATCTACGATATCGACCGGCAGGCCAGCGGGCAGGCCGATCCAAGCGCGCAGGCAACGCGCGAACGGCTGGCTGCAAACACGTGCACCGATGTGCCGGGTGCCGAGGGCTTTGACACCGAGGCGGCGCGTTGGGACAATTTCATGCCGCAGATCGAGCGGCTGGCCGATGTCGACCGGCCGGATTTCTTGGCACTGGATTCGGATACGCAGAATTCCATCGAACGGTCCGTGAATGCGTTGGCTGCCGGAATTGCTGGCGGGCTGATCGGCGATGTGGTCGAATTTCTGAATATCAGCTACGTGCGGTCAAACATCTGGCGGCCACGGGCGATGCCGGTCCGCTGATCGACGCCACGATCCAGTTCGGTTTCAGCGCGGTTCTGAGTGCCATCGTCATCGGCGGTTCGGTTGCTTTGGGGGTTGCTGTCGGCGGTCCGGTCCTGGGTGCGATCATCGACCATCTTGCCCCGTCCGAGGTCAACCCGTCTCGGACATTCTGGAACGCTACACCTATGCGGACAACGAAAACGACGAATATGCCGACAATATCGTGGGCGATGACCGTGCCGAGCTGATCTATGGCCAGAACGCCTCCGGGATATACGGGCGGGGCGGCAACGACGAATTGCGCCACGACGGCAATGGCACGGTGTCCGGGGGCGCAGGCGACGATCTGATCCTGAGCCGCACGCACGAAGGGCTTCGGGTCGATGGCGGGGCGGGGGACGAGTTTATCATCATCCGGTCGGGCACGGGCGGCGAATTTGTCGGCGGCACCGATCAGGACGTGATTTTCGTCGCCAGCCGGGGCGCGCGGATCTGGGGCGACACCCGCATTGGCATCCAGCTGGACGAAAACGAGGAATTCGCGCCCGTCGAAAACGATTCCATCGACGAAGCCGACCTGATCTGGTGGTGGCCGGGCACCACGTTCATGGATCCGGGCCGCTATGACAAGCTGCGGTTCTTTGGCGTGCCGCTGGTCGGCGGCACCAACGATTTTCCGCTGGCGTGGGGCCCGACCACGTTGCTGAACGCGGTCGTTCCGGTGACCGGCTTTGCCACCATGAAAAGCCCGCTCTATTTCGATTATTTCCTGCCTTTCATGGGTTACATGAAATTCACCGACGGCAATCTGTTCGTCTTCAACCTCTTTACCGACCTGTTCGGGGCCGACAAATTCGACGGTGCGCCGTGCCTGCAAACGGACGAGCCGAACGCGCCCAGCATCAAGGGGTCGATGAAATTCATCGGGTTCGAGGAAAAGGCGACCTTCTGGTCGGCGGGTTTCCGTCTGGGGGCGCAAGAGGATTTCGACAACGCCACCAGCATCTTCGGGCTGGTCTTTGCGGGGAGCGGGTTCAACCCCGATGTTGGCGATGATTTTGGCATGTTCTTCAAGAACGCCAATCCGCTGCTGGATATTCTGGCCTGGCTGCCGGTGCCTGCGATTGGCGGTCTGTTGCGGCTTTTGCCGATGATCGACAAGATCCTGACGCTGGCCGGCGCGGTTCAGCTTTGGGGCAAGGCGTTCGACTGGCGCGAGATCACCGACCCGCTTGTGCTTGATCTCGACGGCGACGGGCTGGAGCTGGTCTCGATGACCGACAGCAAGCTCTTTTTCGACCTCGACGGTGATCTCTTCGCCGAGCAATCGGGCTGGCTGCGCGGCGATGACGGCTTTCTGGTTGTCGATGCCAACAACAACGGGCGCATCGACAGCATCGCCGAGATGTTCGGCGGGGTGGGCGTCACGGGCTTTGATGAGCTGGCGACGCATGACGACGATGCCGATAGTGCGATCACCTCGACGGATGCGATATTCGAGGAATTGCGCGTCTGGTGCGACATCAATCAGGACCGCAAGACCGACGAAGGCGAATTGTTCAGCCTTGCCGATCTCGAGATCGTCAGCATCTCGCTCGACGCGACCGATCTGGATGTGACGGACCGGCGCTCTGCTCGATTCGGCCGCGACGTTCGAATTCGCCGACGGCGAAGTGGGCGGGGCCTTTGACGTCGTCTTCGAGATGGACGACGTCAACACGATCTATGCGGGCGAAAGCGGCGTGGCCGCTTGGGTCGCGGACGATGTGGTGCTGAGCCGCGGATTTGGTCAGGTGGTGGATTTCGACATCGCCATGTCCAATGATTTCGATCTGGCGGAAATGGCGCTGACGGCGGCTGCGTCGATGACCCTTCCCAAGCTGAAAACCCTGCGCGAACAAAGCGCCGAGGTGCTGGGGCAATGGGCGTTCTCGCAACCGCTCAGCCGCGAATTGGCGCCGGTTTTGCTGGAAACGCAGCCCGATGGGAGCGTGACGCTGACCGACCGCGCGATCTGGGTCGAGGACGATCTGGGCGGCTACTGGACGCTGGCAAGCGGCGCGGATGTGATGACGGATCCGGGCGTGGTCATTTACCGGCCCGATCTGACGGATGTCATGGCGCAGGTGGGCGGCTGGCAGCTGGAGCAGGTGTTTTCGCCCTCCACCCGCGCCGGGCCGCTGACGCAGCGGTCCGAGGCGCCTTATCTGGCCGAGCTGGTCGACGACCGGATGGTCATTCTCGACTATGGGATCGAACAGGCGGACGGATCGTGGCAGCTGGCCTCGGGCATGCCCGTTCTGGATGCGGACTGCGCGGTCATCGCGGCACCGACGACGCAGGATATCATCCTGCAACCCCATCCGACGGGTCAGGAATGGCGCGTCGAAGTGTTTAAGCACAACCCGTATATCAATGTGCCGGTCGAGGCGATCGGCATCAATTTCATCGACGGACGGGTCGTCGATCATACCGTCAAGCTGACGGACGAGGACGGCACCTTCTACGTCTGGGCCCGTAACATCGACCGCGCGCTGGAATTGCAGGACAAATACGGCACCGCGCGTGATTATAACCTGCGCAATTTCGAGATCGACTTCGACACGCTGGACGAGGTCGGATCGACCGACGACAGCGCCTTTCGCGTCGAATTGCTGACGCCGGGCCAGTTCCATCTGGCCACCTCGCTGGTGGGGATGGATTTCCAGCCGCAGATGCTGTCGGGCACCATCACCGACGGGTTCCTCAGCTATACGGTCAGCCCTGTGCGCGACACCGGCGTGGCGACCGCCGAGGGCTATCAATCCGCCATCGACCCGATGATCGAGATCCTCGATCCGATCATGGACCAGTATATCCAGACCTCGCGCGCGTTCGCCGCGCGGCTGGCGTTGCAGGGCGGTCTGTCGGACTTTGCCCGCGGTATCGAATACCTGCCCGAACTGGACGGTTACCGCGCCACCACCGACCGCGAGGCGACGCCGCTTTTCGAGGCGATCTTCGAGACGTTGCCCGCAGGCTATGACGCTGCGCGCGATTATCTGGTGGATTGGAACGAGATTCTGGTCCAGATCTGGCCCGATTACAAACCGAACCCGGTCAACGTGGGCGACACCGCCGTCTCTGTCGATCAGGCGTTCATCACCCAGATGATGCTGCCCGCGTTCGAGGCCAACCCGTCCGATCTGGACCTGCGCAGCGTGCTGTTCGCGCTCAGCATCGACCAGACCCGGCTGGTCGAGCATGACGCGGCCGCCGAAGAGGTCGTGGGCACCCGCGGCGTCGATTACATCTACATGACCGAAGGCAACCAGACCTACACCGGCGGGCGCGGCATCGACATGTTCTTCACCACCGGCATCTTCGGCAACGATACCATCGACGAGGTCGATTTCGGCGGGCGCGACGGGTTGCGGCTGGCTGGCGTCACGTCGGATCAGGTCACGGTGGTGCGCGACGGGCAGGACATGGTGCTGACCATTGAAGGCCGCCCGGATGACAACCTGCGCATCAGGGATCAGTTTCCGGGCGAATTGAACCCGGTCCTGAGCAATGGCAACCGGCTGGATTCAGGCGTCGACAACATCGTGTTCGCTGACGGCGTGCTCTGGAACCGGTTTCAGATGGCGATCGAGGTCAGCACGGTTTCGGACACCAACGATGTGCTGATCGGGTCGGGGTCCGGCGACGTGTTGCGCGGCGGGCAGGGCAATGACGTGCTGCGCGGCGGCACCAGCGGGGATTATTACGTCTTCAACGCGGGCGACGGTCAGGATGTCGTGGCCGAGGCGCTGGACGTCAGCGCCACCGCGTCGCAGGCAGGCTTTGGCCCTCTGAAAGGCGGCATCGACTTTATCTTCTTTGGCGAAGGTATCCGCGAAGAAAACGTGCATTTGCGACGCGATGGCGCATCCGACGATCTGCAGATCTTCGTGCTGGACGACGCCGGGAACGAGACCGGCGACAGTCTTTATGTCGAAGACCAGTTCGGCGGCATCCGTCTCAATCTTGGTATCCTTGGCAGCATAGATCCGGCGCTCGATATCGACTATGTCTCACCGTATCTCATTGAGCGGTTCGTGTTTCAGGACGGGGCCGCGCTCGACTTTGAAAAGATCGTCGAGCGGGTGCTGGAGCAGGCCAGGACCGACGGCGACGACGTAATCTACGGCCTTTTGAACGACAATACGCTGGACGGCGGGGCGGGCGACGATTTCCTCACCGGGCTGGAGGGCGGCGACACCTATATCTACCGGCGCGATTACGGCCATGACGTCGTGCTGGACGACGATTTCAGTCTCAAGATCTTTGGCGCGCCGGACGATTACATCGAGTTTACCGACGATCTGCGCTGGACCGATTTCACATTCGATCGCGAGGGTGCCAGCGACACGCTGACCCTGCGCGTGACCGGCACCGACGATGCAATCACTCTGACGGATTACCTCAAATCCGCGCTGTTCTTGGGGTATATCAACCTGATCGAGGTGATCACCTTTGGCGACGGCACAATCTGGTCCTGGACCAAGCTGCTCCAGCATTACGTCACCACCGCCAAGACCACCGCCAAGACCACCGCCAAAACCACCGGCGACGACACGATCTACGGCTTCAACGTCGCCGATCTGATCGACGGCGGCGCGGGCGACGACCGTCTGATGGGTCAGGGCGGCAACGACACCTATGTGTTCGAGCGCGGTTACGGCACCGACACGATCCTCGATCTGGGTGACGAAAAAGGCACCGACCGGGTCGAATTGCGCGGCATAGCGGTGGAGGATGTGACCTTCAGCCGGACCGATCTGGACCTGATCATCACCGTCGACGATACCGGCGATCAACTGATCGTGCAGAACCAATATGTGCGCGCCGGTGTGCAGGCCTATGCGGTCGAGGAATTCCAGTTCTCGAACCGGACCTTCGTGTTCACCGATCTCAACCCCGAAGACCTCGATCTGGTCGGCACGAACAATGCCGACACGATCACCGGATCCAACTTCAACGAACGCATCGACGGGCGCGGCGGCGACGATCTTCTGATCGGGCGCGACGGCGGAGATCTCTATATTTTCGACGCGGGCTACGGTCAGGATGTGATAATCGACGCGCACGAACGCGCATCCTGGGAAGACCGCCGCTTCGTGCCGCAGGAAACCGACGATACCGTCCGCTTCGGCGGCGACATCACGCGCGAGAACATCATTTTCACCAAGGACGGCGACGATCTGCTGATCGACCTGGGCAACGGCACCGATGTGCTGACCATCATGGGCGGGTTGGCCAACACCAGTATCGAGCAGTTTCTCTTCAACGGCCAGCCGACGCTGAGCACCGACGATTTCCGCGATCTGCTGTTGGGGGGCAGTGACGGCGACGACCGGATCATCGGGTTCGCGAACCGCGCCGATCTGCTGGCCGGTGGCACCGGATCGGACGCGCTCGAAGGGCTGACGGGCAACGACACCTATGCGTTCGGCTACGGCGACGGGGCGGATTCAGCCCGCGATACCGGCGGCGTCGATGCGGTGGTTTTCGGCACCGGTGTGGGGCAGGCCGATCTGGCGTTTTCGGTGATCGGCGAAGACCTTCTGGTCCGCCTGATGCGCATCGACGAGACGCTGGCGATCCTTCGGGGGGCCAGCGCGGACAACAACAACTGGGTCGAGCGGTTCGTGTTCGACGACGGCACCGAGCTGAGCCTGCAGGACGTGCGCGGTCTGGCGCTTTCGGCGCTGCAAAACCGCGGCATGGAGGCGATCGACGCCCGCGTTCTGGCCGAAGAGGTCCCCGTGACCCCCGGTGCGGGCTTTGACGAGGTGCTGATGGGCGCCGATACGCAGCTGATCTTCCGCCCCGGCGACGGGATCGACCGGATCACGATGCCCGGCCTCGTGCGCGAGGCGCAGATATTCTTCGACGAGCTGACATCGTCCATGGCCGAAGTGCGCGTGACGCGGATCGACGGCGACGATCTGACGATTTCGTTTCCCGAAACCGGCGATCAGGTCATTCTGGTGGGCGCGCGTGCGCAGACGGCCCTGCCGCTGCTGGTGTTCGCCGACGGCGTGGAATGGAACCGCACGACGCTGCTGCAACAGGCGGTCACACAGCAGATTTCGGGCGGTGACGACATCATCTTCGGCACCGGCCTGTCTGACAGGATCGCGGGCGGCACCGGCGACGACGATATCCGCGGCGAGTCGGGTAACGATCAGTTCACCTTCACGCGCGGCGACGGGCGCGACGTCATTTCCGACACTTTCGGCACCGATACGCTGATCATTCGCGTCTACGACGCGGCTGACATGCGGCTCAGTGTGCCTGCGGGCACCGGCAACGACCGCAACGAACTGGTCCTGTCGTTTGACGCGACCGGCGACGAGATCACGCTGCGCTATGACGGCGCGCTCAACGGCGTCGGACGATCTGATCACCGCCACCCGGCTTGAGGAAACCATCGAAGGCGGCACCGGCGACGATGATCTGGGCGGCAATCTGGGCGGCAATCTGGACGGCGATCTGGACGGCTATCTGGACGGCAATCTGGACGGCGACACGATCATCTTTTCCCGCGGCGACGGGCACGACCTGTTCTTGCCGAGCAGGGACGATGCGACGCCCGAGCTGCACGGCCACACGCCCGCCGAGGTCGATGTGGCCCGCGATCCGTTTGACAGCCGCACGCATATCCTGACGTTCCAGGGCACCGACGACCGGATCACGATTGCGGGCGAGTTCAGCAGCCCCACGGGGGCGGTGTCCTGGATCGTATTCGACGACGGCACGATCTGGAGCAGTTCGACAATTCTGGCACAGCTGACGCCGCCCCCGGCACCGGGCCTTGGCACCGATGCCGCCGAAGTGCTGGTGGGCACCGATGGCAACGATACCGTCGAAGGCGCGGGCGGCGACGATCTGATCCGCTTGCAGGGTGGCGACGATATTGTCGTCTTTTCGCGCGGTGACGGCGTCGACACGATCGCGCGAAAGTTCGGCGGCACCTTGTAGCTTGACCTGCCGGATCTGAACCCGGGCGACATCGCGCTGTTTCGCAATCCGTTCGACAACCGCAATCAGTCAAGCCAGAACGAAGGCTCGGTCGAGCTGCGCGTGGCCGGCTCGGACGAGCGGATCTGGATCGTGCAAGGGCAGCTCGACGCGATCAGCTTTGGCGACGGCACCACCTGGACAGCCGCTCAGGTGCAGGACAATATCGCCCTGCACGACACTGTGCCGGGCGGCCTGCGCCGGATCGGGCTGGACCCGGATCTCACCAGCTACGATGCGCGCCCGCAGGACGAATTGATCGAAATTCCCGATTTCTTCAGCGACGTGAACGCCACACTGGTGCGGTATGAACGCACGGACGGCCACGACATCGTGTCGAGCTACGATTTCAGCCCCTCCGAGGCCAATAATGTCGAGATGCTCGACGTGGCCTCGACCGAGATCGACGTCTGGCTGCTGCCCTTTGGCAATGCGCTGGTCTATGCGTGGGATGCGGTCGATCTGTTGATCCGCTTCGGGTCGGACGACAATGCGCTGCGGCTGCGCGGCGTGGCGGAACCCGACGACATCTCGAACCTGCAAAGCGTGACTTTTTCGGACGATGTGACGCTGACCATCGCGCAGCTTCTGGCGCAGGCGGCCCTGGCCGAGGCGACAGGCCAGCGCAATTGCGAGGACCGTTTCGTGCTGACGCGTGGCACGGACACGGGCGATTTTGCCATTACCCAAAGCGACGACGGCGGGGCGGCCCCGTTGCCGGTGCCCATCGGTGTCGATCTGCCGCCTTTCGGTGTTCAGGTGGCGCTGGTCGATGTGCTGGCAAGCGAGTTGACGCCCGAGATCCGTGCGGGCGAGATGATCCTGCACATCGCGGCGCGCGCCGTAGAGGGCAGCGACGCCGCGACGCTGTGGCTGGGTGAGGCGGGCGCAGGATTCAATGCGCCCGACCTTTTCGTGGTGCTCGACGACGGCACCGTGCTTGAAATGCAGGACCTGACCGCGCTTGTTGCCTATCCCGAGGCGACCGCGGGCGACGATGTGCTGCTGGTGCGTGCCGGTGCGGACGATGATCGCTTTCCTGACGACCTGATGAACCCGGTTGGTCCGGGCGGTCCGGACCTCCCCGAAGGCCCCGAGGGCCCGAACGCAATTCGCGTCGAAGGGCTGCAAGGCGACGATATCATCGATGCCAAAAACGAGGTGGCCACATTCGTCTACACGCGCGGCGATGGCAACGATCTGATCTATGCTGCCGAAAGCTCTTTCAACGGCGATTTTGCGCAGAATGTCATGCGCAACACGCTGGAATTGATCGGCATTGCGCCGGAGGCGGTCGGGCTCTTTGCGGCCGATGCCGACCTGCTGGTGCGGATAGACGAGACGGCGCCGGGCGCGGGCGACGGCGGCACCATCCGGTTCGTGGATGGCTATACGCTTTATGAGACGATCGGCGACGGGGTTGTGCAATCCGCCTCGCGGCTGGGCGCGATCACCTTCGACGACGGCACGATCTGGGATCAACAGACCATCGAGGCTGCGGCGCAATACGACCGTGGCACCGAGGGCGACGACACGGTCTTTGCCGAGGGTCCGGGCGTTTACGAAATGCGCGGAGGCGACGATTGGGTCGCCTTCAACGGCCATGGCTACACCTATATCTACACCAACGGCGATGGCGACGACATCATTCGGGATTCGGGCGGCAATTCCTTTGGCAATACGCGGGCCAATGTGCTGCAACTGCCCGATTTCCTGCCCGATTTCCTGCTCGGTGATGTCGGGTTTCGGCGCGACCGCGACGATCTGGTGGTGGACTTCATCGCAGACCCGGCCCGCGGGATCGAGGCGGGCTGCGTGACCATGCGCGATGCCTTTGCCGGCGAGGCGGCGCGGTTCGCCGACACCATCGTCCATTCCGACGGGTCCGAGACGCAACTTCTGGATATCATTGCCGCCATCGTGAATTCCCAGGGCAGTGACGGCGACGACAGGATCACCGGATCGGACCGCGCCGACATACTTATGGGCGGTCTGGGCAACGATGTGATGATAGGCGGCGACGGCGACGACACCTATGTCTACACGCGCGGCGATGGCCATGACGACCTGCTGGAGCGGGGCGTTTTCGACACCCGCGATCAGTCCGACACGCTGGACCTGCGCGGCATTGCGCAAAGCGACGTCACCCCTGTTCTGACGCCGCTTGGCGTGCGCTTTGACATTGCGGAATCGACGCGGGTGCGAGTGATGCAGGATCGGTGCTGGTGCACGGCATGTTCGCCGGGCGCGCCAATAACCTGGAGCCCGAAGATCAGGGTGTGGGCGTTGAGCGTATCTTCTTCGACGACGGATCCGAGCTCTCTCTGGGGGCGCTGGCCACAGCGCTTCTAGCGCAGCAGACCACAATCTTTGACGATCTGATCCAGGGCACCGGCGACAGTGAGACGATCACCGGCGGCGGCGGCGACGATATCCTCGAGGGGCGCGGCGGCGACGATACCTATGTCTACGCGCGTGGCGACGGCTATGACAGGGTGCGCGACACCGGCGGTGTCGACCGGATCGTGTTGCAGGGCATCGTGGTGGCGGATGTGTCGGTCACGTCGGGGGCAAGCTCCACGGTCAAGATCGAGATCGCCGAAACCTTGACCGGCGCGGGCGATGGCGGGTGGATCACCTTCGACTTCTCCACGTTCGGGACCAACGGCATCGACGAGATCAAATTCGACGACGGCACCATCTGGACCAAGTCCGACATTTCCGCGCAATTGACCAGCGTTGCGGCGACGGCGGGCGACGACCGTCTGACCGGCACCTCGGGCGCGGATGTTCTCGCGGGTCTCAAGGGTGACGACCGGCTTGAGGGCGGCAATGGCGCGGACACCTATGTCTTTAGCCGCGGCGACGGCGCGGATGTCATCGACGATGCGTTCAGCGTGCCAAACAGCCTGCAAATCGCGGGCTATGCGTTGGACGAGGTCAGCTTTGACCGGCGCGGCATCGACGGGCGCGACCTGATTGTGCGGCTGGACGGGGTGGGCGACGAGATCGAGATCGTCGACGGTGTTCTGGCCGGACGCCTGCCCATCGAAACGATCACCCTGACCGACGACGGCACCGTGATCACCCGGGCGCAGATCGACGCCGCGCTTTTGGCCGATCAGACGACGGATGCGGATGATATCGTGGTCGGCACAAGCTCGGCCGAGACGGTCACTTGCGGGCCGGGCACCGATCTGCTGGATGCGCGCGACGGCGACGGCGACGATGTCTATGTCTATGCGCGCGGCGACGGTGACGACCGGATATCCGACAGCGGCAAGGACAGTGCGGACGTTCTGCGGCTGCCCGATTACGTGCCGGGCGATCTGGACTATGCCTTGCGCGCGGGCGCGGCCAGCCCCGATCTGGTGCTGCTGTTCAGCGGCGCGCGCAACCGTCTGATCCTGGACTCTGCGCTGTCGGACGACGATGCGGGCATCGAGACCATCGAATGGGGCGACGGCACCGTCTGGACCCGCGACGACATGCGCGCGCAGGCCATCGAATACGCCCAGACCGGCGCGTCGGAGCCTGTTCAGGGCTTTGACGGCGACGACCGCTTTGCCGGATCGGCTGGCAACGACACGATGGCCGGGCGCGACGGGTCCGACATCTATGTCATGGCGCGCGGTCACGGCCACGCCACGATCGTCGAAGGCCCCAGCGGCGGTTCGGTCGTCGACGCCGTCGAACTGCCGGACTTCGTCTCGTCCGAAGTGTCGGTCGCGCGGCTCTTCAAAGGGTCGGATTCCGTGGTGCTGCGCTTTGCCTCATCGCCCGATGACAGCCTGACGCTGACGGGCGTCCTGGCCGCGGGCGGCACCGGGGTCGAGCTGCTGACCTTTTCGGACGGGGTCACATGGACACCGACCAGGATACTGGAACTTCTGGACAACAACGCGCCCGTGGGCATCGACGACGGCTATTACACCGCCACCTCGAGCGAGGCGTTGGTGCTTCCACGGCGACGCTTTTGCGCAATGATTTCGACGCGGACGGCGACCCGGTGAGCCTGATCGCGGTGAACGGCGGCGAACATGGCATGGCCGAGATCAACGGCGACGGCGATGTGGTCTACACCCCCAACGCCGAATTCTTTGGCCCCACCCGGATCACCTATACCCTGTCGGATGGCCGCAACGGCAACTCTACGGCACAGATCGACCTGCGGGTCCGCCCGGTGGCCGAGGCGCGCGACGACACAGGCTTTGTCATGGACGAGGACGATTTCCTCACCATCGACGCCGCACGTCTGCTGTCCAACGATCTCAACGGCGACCGGATGATCGTGGCGCAGGTCTTCGGGTTCGAGAACGGCAGTGCCAGCCTTGCCTCCAACGGGCAGGTGACGTTCACGCCGGACGCGAATTTCAGCGGCACGGGCGCGTTTACCTACGTGGCCAACACCCCCGAAGGCGGCCGCGCCGAGGCCCGCGTGACCATTCAGGTGACGGCAGTCAACGACGCACCGGTGGCGCGCAACGACGGCGGTTTCGTCACGCTCGAGGATGTGCCGTTCGACATCAGCACCGGCGCCTTGCTGGCCAATGACACCGATGTGGACGGCGACACGCTCAGCATCACCAGCGTGACGAGCAACGCCAATATCGCCGTGACCCTGACCGATGACGGGTTGATCCAGATCACCCCGCGCGATTTCTTCTGGGGTGGCGGGTATTTCGACTATACCATCAGCGACGGGCAGGGCGGCACCGCCACCGCCCGCGCCTCGATCAGCGTCACGCCCGTGAACAATGCGCCCGAACCGGTGCTCGACCAGGTGACGACGGACGAAGACAACCCGATCATCATAAACACCGCCTTCATGGTCGCCAATGACATCGACCGCGACGAAGACGTGCTGACCGTCACGTCGATCTCCAACGATTTCGGCGGCGTGGCTGAATTGCTCGACAACGGCATAGTGCTGTTCGAGCCATGGGCGAATTTCAACGGTATGGCCTATTACGATTACCGCGTGACCGACGGGCAGTGCGGCGGCGGCGAAGGCCGGGTCGAAATCACCGTGAACGCGGTCAACGATCGGCCAAACGCGCGCGACGACAATTATCAGAGCAGCGCCTTGATGAATGTCCTCAACGGCACCGAGGATATTCCGCTGGAGATCTCCATCGCCGAGCTGATGAAAAACGACAGCGATGTCGAGGGTCTTGGCCTGACGTTCGAGAACGTATCCGAGGCCGTCGACGGCACCATCGAGATCACCGACCGGGGCACGCTGATCTTCACGCCCGAGGCCGATTTCTGGGGTGCCACGACGTTCAATTATCTGGTGGCCGACCCCGAGGGGGCGGTGGACGACGCGATGGTCACGCTCTTTTTCGAGAACGTGAGCGACGCGCCGCCCGTGGCCGTCACCGACCTGATCTCCGTCTTCGAGGACGTGCCGACCATCATCCCGCAGGCCGTTCTTCTGGCCAACGACTTTGACATCGACCGCGATCCGCTGACCATCAACGGCTGGCGTCTGCCGAGCTTTTCCGAAAGTTTTGCCGACCCGGTCACCGGCATGTTCGAGCGGCTGGAGAACGGCGATTTCCTTTATACGCCCGCGCTCAACGAAACGCGCGAGAACGGGTTCTTCTACCGCGTGACCGATGGCACCGACCAGGATCCGAATTTCGGCGTAGGCTATGTCGACATCACCATCATCCCGGTGAACGACCAGCCCACGGCTGTGCCCGATACCGTCGTTTCAGGGCCGCTGGACGTGCCGCTGATCATCCGCATCTCGGATCTGATGAGCAACGATTTCGACGTCGACGACCGCCCCGAAGGGCCGTTTTCCATCAGCTTCGTCGGTGTTGATTCGATCAGCGTCGGCACCTATGAGATCCGCGGCGATTTCATCGTGGTCCAGCTGCCGCAGGGCTACACCGGGCCAGTTGAGTTGCAATACCGCATCACCGATACCGAAGGCGTGCAGGACACGACCATTGTCACATCCCTGACCGAGGCCGGGTATAACGGCGTTCTGACCGGCACGCCGCGCCCTGATCTGCTGATCGGCAACTGGATGGACGAGACGATCTCGGGGCGCGATTCCGACGATCTGATCGAGGCGAATGCAGGCGCGGACGTGATCGACGGCGAGATCGGTGACGACACGATCTTTGCTGGCGCGGGCGACGACACAATCGACGGCGGCGAGGGCGGCGACAGCATCGAGGGCGGCGACGGTTACGACTGGCTGACCCATGCCAATTCGCTGGTCGGCGTGCGCATGGATCTGGGCGTGCGGCTGGGTCAGGGCGGCACGGCAGCGGGCGATGTGGTCAGCGGTGTCGAGGCGATGATCGGCTCTGACTGGAACGACACTCTGGGCGGATCGCTGGCCTACAACGTGATCGAAGGCGGCACGGGCCGCGACCTGATCGAGGGCAAGGACGGCATCGACACCCTACGCGGTGAGGACGGCAACGACACGCTGGTGGGCGGCGCGGATGCGGACCTGCTGGGCGGCGGCGACGGATCGGATACGGCCGATTATCGCGGCTCTGCCGAGGCGGTTCGGGTGTCCCTGGCGGACGGCACGGCAACGGGCGGCGACGCGGAAGGCGACACGCTGTTCAGCATCGAGAACCTTGCCGGATCGGATTTTGCTGACGTGCTGACCGGCAACGCGGACGCCAACGATCTGGACGGTGGGCGCGGCGACGATCTGATCCGGGGCCTTGCGGGCGACGACATCCTGTCGGGCGGACGCGGTGCGGATACGATCGAAGGTGGCGCGGGCATCGACATCGCCACTTACGCCACTTCGGCCACGGGTGTGTCGGTCGACATGGCCAATGGCGCGGCGGGGGACGGCGACGCCACGGGCGATGTGTTCGACAGCATCGAGATTGTGCAGGGCTCGTTCCACGACGATTCTATTGCGGGCGATGCAGGCGACAACATCCTGCGCGGCGGACGCGGTGCGGATGATCTCGATGGTCGTGAAGGCATTGATACCGCAGATTATTCCGTGGCCGACGAAGGTGTCGCGGTCGATCTGGGCACGGGTCAGGGCACGGCGGGCGAAGCGCTGGGCGACACATTGAGCAATATCGAAGTGCTGCGCGGGTCGGTCTGGGAAGACAGTCTCACAGGCAGCGCAGGCGACGACACGCTCGACGGCAATTGGGGCGACGACCTGATGGCGGGGGCGGCGGGCTCTGACGGCTACATCTTCGGCTACGACAGCGGCAATAATCAGGTGATCGAGGCAGGTGCTGCGATCGACATCGACCGCGTTCTGATCAACGCCGACATCGCTCCCAAAGACCTGTCGGTGATCCGCGAAGGCGACGATCTGCTGCTGGAGCTGGAGCGCGACGAAGGCTTCCTTATCGACACTTTGCGCGTCACCGATCATTTTCTGGATGCCGAGCGGGGCATCGAACAGGTGGTCTTTGCCGACGGCACCATCTGGGACCGCGACCAGATCGACGCGTTGCAACGCGTGGGCCGGTTCAATGCGCAGGACGATATCTACCGCCTCGCGATCGAGGACGTGGTGGCGATCATCGACCCCGCGGACCTGATCGAGAACGACCTCTCGGAGGAAGCCGACGCTGTCGGGATCGAGCTGATCGGTGTCGGCAACGCGGTGAACGGCACTGTCAGCCTGTTGGGTGACGGCACGATCTCCTGGCTTGGGGATGAGAATTTCAACGGCGACGGGTTCTTCGAATACACCCTGCGCGACCAGTTCGGCCGCGAAACCAGCGCGCGGGTCGAGGTCAACGTGGCGCCTGTGAATGACGCGCCCGAGGGCGCCGACGACGGCGTGTTCACCGGCACCGAAGATACGCTCTTGCGGATCTCCTATGCCGATCTGATCGGCAACGATTTCGACGTCGACGGCGACCCGATGACGGTGATCGAGATTTCGCCATTGTTCGATGAGGACGGCAATGCGCTTTACCCCGCCACGCCGCGCCCCGCCGATTTCCCGCTGTCGGAATCCGGCACATTCGGGGTTGCCGGGCGGGACGGGCTGTTCGTGACATTCAAACCCGTGCCCGATCACTTTGGCTTCGCGGGCTTTACCTACACGCTGGCCGACCCCGATGGTGCCACATCCACCGCTGCGGTCGAGCTTTTCTTCCTGCCCGTCAACGACGCGCCGCGCAGCCGCGACGATGCGCAGGTCATCCGCCTCGAGAGGACCACGGACATCACCGTGTCGAAGCTCTTGTCCAACGATTTCGACGTCGAAGGCGATGCGTTCGACATCGAGGGCGTGCATTCCGAATTCGGCGGCACGCTGGTTTACGACGATGCAAGCGGTATCATCAGCTTCACGCCCGACGCGCTGGGCTTGGCTGGGTTCAGCTATGATCTGGTCGATGCGCGTGGCGCGCGCTCCACGATTCAGGTGCCGATCACCGTCATTCCGCTCAACGATCCGCCGATTGCGCGCGACGATGGCGGTTTTATCACGCTCGAAGATACCGTGCTGGTCATCGACCCGGCGGACCTGCTGGCCAACGACACCGACAACACCGACCCGATTGATGACGTGATCACGCTGTCAGGACTGGATCGCTTTGCCGAGAATGGCCGCGTCGCGCTGAACGCCGACGGGCTGATCGAATTTACGCCGCGCAGCGATTACAACGGCGATGCGGGGTTCCTCTATCAGATCACCGACGGCAATGGCGGCTTTGACACCGCCTATGTGAGCCTGACGATCCTGCCGTCCAACGACGGTCCGACCTTGCGCGACGATATTGCGCTGGGGATCGAGGACGAGCCCATCGTGGTCATTCCGGGCGAGGTGTTTGGCAATGACAGCGACCCCGAAGGCGACGTGATCTTCTTTGATCAGGTCAGTTTTCTGGGCGCGATCACCGACGATTATTCCAGCCGCGAGGCGGTGTCGATCTCGCTGGGCTGTGCGATGGACAAGCTGGCCGAGGATGTCACCGCGACCGCTCTGGTCGGTGGCGCGGCTTTGCCCGCCGGGATCCTCTTCGATGCCGAGACTTTGACCCTGTCCGGCACGCTGCCCGATGGCACCGACACCCTCGACGTGACGCTGACTCTGGCGCGACCGGGTGGCAGTGAGTTCACCGAAACGCTGACGCTGGATGGCACATCCGACCTGACCAATGGCGTCACATGGCAGCCCAACGTGGCGCTCTTCGATATTTCCGAAGGCACGTTCTCTGTGCGGCCCGCGGGCAATCAGCCGCTGCCCAACTGGCTGGAATTCAACGCGGAAACCCGCGAGCTGACCAAGGTCGGCACGGCACCTGTCGACGACACCGACCCGTTGCGCGTGCAATTGCGGTTCGAGCCGCCGCTCGAGACGCTGGCGGCCGATACCTTCCAGCACGGCAACCGTGGCTTTGCGCTTGAAGTGCTGATCGACCCGCAGGCGGATCTGCCCGGCAGTATCGCTGAATTGCTGGCCGGAGATCCGTTCTTTGAGGGGCAAGACCTCTTTGCCGTCGACCTGGGCACCGGCACTGCCACCGCGCTGACCGAAAACAACGGGCCGCTGGCGGAATGGATGGGCTTTGACGCGGATACGCTGACATTCGACGGCACCCCGCCGCCGATATTCGTCGGCACGCCGCCCGTTCGGGTGGTTGTCGCAGGCGGCGCGCAGGATTTCAGCCTGCTGACCGAATTGCCCATCGACGCCACTTACAGCGTTGAAAGTCTGGACGGCCTTGTGGGTCAGGTCTTTTCCGACCGTTTCAACTCTACCACGCCAGAGGATTTCAACGGGCAGGTCGTTCTGCGTTACACGGCGGCCGACGAAAAGGGCGGTGTGTCGGATGCGGCGGCACAGATTGTGGTCAATGTGCTGGCCCAGCCCGAAACGCCCGATGCAGGCGAGGACATGGTCACCGCCACCGAGAATGTCGTACAGACCATCGCACTGGCCGATCTGCTGGCCAACGATGTGGATGATGACGGCGATCCGATCCGCGCAATCGAGGTGGATCAGCCTGCCGATGGCACCATCGAGGTGCAATTGAGCAACCTGACGCTGTTGCCCGGTGCGCTGGTGCTGGCGGGGGGCGTCTATAGCGCCGCTTTGGCCGATGGCAGCGATCTGCCGACATGGCTGGTGCTGGATCCCGCAACCGGCGAAATGACCGGCGATGTGCCGCTCGACGCCACAGGTCCGTTGTCGATCACGCTGAGCGTCTCTGACGGGACAACCAGCGACAGCGCCACCATCGACACAGTGCTTGACGGCAACGACGGTGTCATGCTGCTTTATACGCCGGACGCGGATTTCAGCGGCGCGGACAGCTTCAGCTATGTCATCACCGATGACGCACAGGGCACCGGCACGGGGCGTGTCACCATCAACGTGGCGGCGGTCAACGACCCGCCGGTGGCCAACCCCGACAATGTCGCGGTCAATGAGGACAGCTTTGTCGTCATCGCGCCGGCCACGCTGCTGGCCAACGACAGCGACCCGGAGGGTGACACGCTGATCGTTACATCGGTTTTCGAGCGGTTCTTTGTGATCGGGCAGGGGCTGCGCGAAGTGGCCTTGGCCGAGCAGCCCGACGGCACCTTTGTCTATAACCCGCCACGCGATGATTTCGGGTCGGCGACGCTGCTCCACCGTGTCTCCGACGGTGGCGGCATCCCGGTGGAGGGTCAGATCCTGATTGATCTGCTGCCCACACCCGATGCGCCCGAGGCGCGGGACGACGAATTCGACGGCACCGAAGATACCGTGCTGACCATTCTGGAGAGCCAGATCCTCGCCAATGACCGCGACCCGGACTTCGACGCGCTGACGCTGGTGCAGATCCAGGGCGAAAACGGCGTAAGCGTGGTCCGCGACGGGCTGGGCCGCCTGATCGTGCAGGGGAATCGCGTTTGGGATCGTCCCGCCCAGGCGGGATCAAAAGCGATCGAATCCTGACCACGAACGCGGCGAGAGAGACGAAAAGTTCGCGCAATGTTCACCCTCTCAGTGCTCGGATTTCCAAACGCGATTGCCCTGCGCTCTAGCGTCGGAGTCTTCTTGCTTTTCGGTTGAGCTTTGAGCGCGTCAAGAACGCCGGGTCGGGCAAGAGTTTCCTCGCGGTTTACAATCCAGGCCGCTGCCGTCGATCTGCGCTCGAAAGTCTGGCTTTAACAGAGTAAGACCTTGCCATGCCGCATCACTGAGATTTGTGCGAGCCAAGCTATGGTGCCATTCCTGCGGCGACGCTTTATAATGGTTCACATGATTTACAACTCGTGTTGCAAACCCAGCATAAAACGGGCCGGAATGGCAAGATATCGAACACGAAAGAGCATGAAAGTTTGGAGTTAAGTAATGGAAAAGGAGGTAAAATCGCAGATCAGTGTAAGCGCCAGATTATCCGTGGCTCCGATGATGGACTGGACGGATCGCCATTGCCGCTATTTGCACCGGCTGCTGAGCGGTCAGGCGTTGCTCTATACTGAAATGGTCACGGCTCCGGCTTTGGTGCGCGGTGATGCGCGGCATTTGTTGGAGCATTCGGCACAGGAACATCCGCTGGCGCTGCAATTGGGCGGGTCGGATCCGGCAGAGCTGGCGCAGGCGGCGCGTATGGGGGCCGAGGCGGGGTATGATGAGATCAATCTCAATGTCGGCTGCCCCAGCGACCGCGTGCAATCGGGTGCGTTCGGCGCGGTGCTGATGAAATCGCCGGACCTTGTGGCGGATTGCGTGGCGGCGATGCGCGCCGTCGTCGCGGTCCCGGTCACTGTGAAATGCCGCATTGGCGTGGACGATCAGGTGCCCGAGGCTACCCTGCCCAAATTCCTTGAGACGGTCAGCGCGGCGGGTGTCAGCCGCTTTTCGATCCATGCGCGCAAGGCGTGGTTGCAGGGTCTCAGCCCCAAGGAAAACCGCGATATTCCGCCGCTGGATTATGCGCTGGTGCATGCGATGAAACCCGCTTTTCCGCAGCTGCATCTGTCGGTCAACGGTGGCATCACCTTGCTCGATCAGGCTTTGCGGCATCTGGAGGTGATGGACGGGGTGATGATCGGGCGCGCGGCCTATCACCAGCCCGCCGACATTCTGGCCAGTGCCGACAGACGCATCTTCGGGGCCGGGCACGACAGGCGGGCCGAGGATGTGGCGCGCGCCATGCTGCCCTATATCGAGACACATCTGACAGGCGGCGGACGGCTGAACCAGATCACCCGGCACATGCTGGGGCTTTTTGCCGGGCGGCCGGGGGCACGGGCGTGGCGGCGCTTTCTGTCCGAGAACGCAGCCGCCAAAGGGGCCGGGCCAAAGGTCGTGGAGCAGGCTTTGGCACTGGTCGAGATGCAGGTGCAGGACGCCTGAATCGGTGCGATCAGATGTGCGCGGCATATCCCCTTGCAGGAGGCCGCCATGCGCGCCATTTCCTATGCCGCCTGCATCCTCATTCTGCGGCCCGTCGTGACCGGCTTGCTGCGCCATCCGTCTGGCCAGACGCTTGATATGTTTGGCGGGGTCCCCGATGCGCCCCTGCTGCGCATCCTTGTGGTCAAGCTTTGGATGAGCGTTCCGATCCGGTCGGCAATCGCGCTTTTCGATCCGCTGCGGTTCTGGCCGCTGCTTTCTGTTTCAGGTGATCCACAAGGTGCTTTTCTTGGCGCTCTGGTGCCTGCCGGTCTGGTTGAGGCAGGCCGCGGGGCCGATACCGCAGAGGCCGATACCGCAGAGGCCGGCACCGGTCTTTGTCGCGATTGTCTTCGTCTGGCCGAATTTCATTGTCGCGGCGATACGATTGGGGCAGGTGTAGCGCGCCTGATCCGAAAGCCCCTGCCATGATTGCTGACCCGGCGCTTCTTGTGACGATGCTTGCGCTCTTGCTGGTGACCGGGGCGGTGGCGGGCGTGCTGGCGGGGCTTTTGGGGGTGGGCGGCGGCATCGTGCTGGTGCCTGCGTTCTTCTACGTCTTCTCGACGCTGGGCTTTTATGGCCCGCAACTGATGCAGCTTTGTCTGGCGACGTCCCTCGCGACCATCATCGTGACCTCGGTCCGGTCGGTGCTGAGCCACAACAAGAAGGGCGCGGTCGACTGGCAGATCCTGCGCACATGGGCACCCGGGATCGTGGTGGGCGCCATCATTGGCATGCTGGTCGTGGGGCAGTTGCGGTCGGGCACGTTGCAGGTGGTGTTCGGCGTTCTGGCGCTGATCGTCGGGCTTTACATGGGCTTTGGCCGGGCGGAATGGCGGCTGGGGCAGATGATGCCCACAGGGTCGCTGCGATTGGCGCTGTCGCCCGGCATGGGTTTCCTGTCAGTGTTGATGGGGATCGGCGGTGGCAGTTTCGGCGTGCCGCTGATGACGCTCTTCAACACACCAATACACCGCGCGGTGGCGACGGCGGCGGGATTTGGCGTGCTGATCGCGGTGCCTGCGGTCGCGGGGTTCCTGCTCATGCCCATCGAGGCGGCAAGCCGTCCGCCTTATACGCTGGGCGCGGTCAATCTGGTGGCCTTTGGGGTCGTTATCGCGATGACATTGATCACCGCGCCATTGGGGGCAAGGCTGGCCCATGCGATGGACCCCAAGCCGCTGCGTCGGATCTTTGCGGTGTTTCTGGTGCTGGTGGCGGCAAATATGCTGCGCAAGGCGCTGATTGGCTGATGTGTCGATCGGTTTTCCGCCGCGGCATCCCCTGATCTTTTTGTGCGGTTGATGCGCGGTTGATCCTGGGCGCAAAACAATACCGCCTGTCCCACTGCGATTACACTATTTGCGTTACCTAATAACTTTTTCTTTTTGACCAAAGGTTTGCCGAGATATAACGTCAATTTGATTATCAGGAAACGACTTAAATTTCCGGGCATGGTGCGCCATATGCCCCGCTTCTCCGCCTGTCGAAAGGACAAGATATGATCGAATTATTGTTGCTTTTGGGCCTTGCCGGATTCGCCGCTGCCTTCAGCTTTGGTGGCTCGGATGATGACGACGATGACGGTGACACGGAAGTGCCTCTGGAAGAGGACGACGACATCATCACCGGCACCCAAGGCGCAGACGTGCTGACCGGCAGCGACGGGCTTGAAACCATCAATGCGCTGGGCGGCAACGACGTCGTCGACGGCGGCGGTGGCAACGACACGATTGCGGGCGGCGCGGGCGACGACAGCCTTGACGGCGGCACCGGCAACGATGAAATCGTGGGCAATTCCGGGTCCGACACCATCGACGGCGAAGCGGGTCAGGACGTTATCTTCGGCGGCAATGGCCCCGATGATCTGGACGGTGGCGCGGGTAATGACGACATCGAAGGCGGCGCGTTCGCGGACACAATCGAAGGCGGCACCGGTGACGACGTGCTGCGCGGCGATGGCGGCGACGATGTGATCGACGGCGAAGACCGCAACGATCAGATTGACGGCGGCGCTAACGACGATCTGCTGACCGGCGTTCGCGGCGATGACCTGATCTCTGGCGGCCTGGGCGATGACGACATCCGGGGCGGTGGCGGCAGCGATACGGTGATCGGGTCCGAGGGCGAGGACATTGTGCGCGGCGGTGGCGGCGACGATCTGGTCGATGGCTATCACGACGGCAACGGCGACGGAGCCCGCGCGACCGATGATGTGAACGACGCGGACCGGCTCTTTGGTGGGCAGGGCAATGACAACATCATCCTCGGCACCGGCGATATCGCGTTTGGCGGCGACGGCGCGGATACCTTCGTCACTGGAATCTGGACCATCGGCGGCCCGACGCCCGAGATCGCGGATTACGACGCCGGCGACATGATCATCGTGGTTGTGCCGATTGGCGCGGGCGATCCTTCGGCGGCGTCTGTCGTTCCGATTGGCGAGGAGGCGGGCGATGCGGTGATCCAGTTCGGCGGCGAGACACTGGCGATCGTGCGCGGCGGGGCTGCGTTCCTGAGCGTCGGCGACATCGCGGTGGTCGAGGAAGATCTGGTGCCATTCTCTGCGCCGGTAACGCCCGTCGGGGCCGAAACCCCTGTGACGCCCCTGACGCCTGTCGCGCCCCTGACGCCAGTGGTGCCTGCAACTCCGGTTGCCGAAGCGGTCGTCTAGATCACATACGCAGAACCTCGGGGGCGTTTCATTGCGTCCCAAAGGGCCCAGTCACTGCGCCGCGCACTGCGCCGCGTCAGCCTGATAACGGCGATGCCGTGGCGGCGACGCTCTTGCCCTCCGGACGCGGCTGAAAAGGATGAACCGGGCGCTTTGTCACAGCGTCTGCGGCTAACCCTCGTCTTTGGGCATCGCGCGCCGCGCCGCGCGTCCGCCGCGACGGGGGCTCAGCTGGCCCTGGCGTTCGGGCAGAACACCCATGATCTCGCGCCGCTCCGCGCCGCTCATCTTGGACCAGCGGGTGATCTCGTCGATCGAGCGCAGGCAGCCGGTGCACAGGCGCGACGCAGGGTGGATCACGCAGACCTGCACGCAGGGGCTTTCGATCTCGTTGCGGGTCCAGACGGGGGTGTTCATGTGCAGCCTGCCTTGGTGATGCCGTGGGTCATGTCAGATGCCTCCATCGACCAGATGCCGCATGCGGTCAAGCAGACCTTGCAGGATAAACCCCGCCGCCACGTGGTCTATGACCTCGGCGCGCCGCTTGCGTGAGGTGTCGTTTTCCAGCAAGGCGCGCTCTGCGGCGACGGTCGATAATCGTTCGTCCCAGAAGGTGACCGGATGCGGCCAGAGCCGTTCGAAATTGCGCGCGAAGGCCCGCGTCGACTGGCAGCGCGGCCCTTCGGATCCGTCCATGTTCAGCGGCAGGCCCAGCACCACGCCCTTGATATCGCGGTGCGCGATGATCTCTTGCAGACGCGCGGCGTCCAGCCCGAATTTGCGCCGCTTTATGGTCTCCAGCGGCGAGGCGACGTGGCGCAGCCCGTCAGACACCGCCACGCCGATGGTCACACTCCCCAGATCGAGCCCCGCCAGCGCGCCCACACGGGGCAGGCCGGCCAGAAATTCGGCCGGGTCGTCGGTGATCATGGGACGATGCCCGCGCGCCGCGCACCATAGCGCACGGTCTCGATCGCGTCGGGCTGGCCGTCAAAGACCTCGAGCGCGTTGTTCCAGATCGCAATCGCCTGCGCCTCGTCGCCCAGCACGCCCAGCGCGGCGATCAGCTGCGCCCATTCCTCGGGCGTGCCGCCACTCGTCGCGAGCCGGTCGCTGAGGCCGGCAACCATGCCGCGGATCATCTGCTGGCGGTCCTCGTCGCTCATCTCGCCTGCGGCCTCGATATCGTCCACCGTCGGCCCGCGCGGAGCGGTGGTTTCGGCGGGCAACTCGTAATTAACACCCGCGCGCATCGCCATTTCCTGAATTTGCGCCCGGATCGGCGGCACCCAGGGCGCCCCCGGCTGGCTGGCCCGCAACAGCGGATCCCACAGCCGGAACGCCGCATCCGGCCGGCCGGTCTGGGCCAGCATCAGCCCCATGTAATAGCGCGCCACGCCGTTTTCCGGGTCACGCGCCAACGCCGCCTCGATCGCCTGTTCGGCCTCGGGCGACACATAGCCACCCGCCGCCAGCACCATCATATCGGCCAGATCGGCAAAATCCGTCGCCGTGGCCGCATCGCGCTTGAGCGTCACGATCCTGTCCTGCGCGCGCCATGCGGCGGTGAAATTACCCAGTGCCGCTTCGCTCCGGGCCAGCAGGATGTGACCTTGCAGATCGTTCGGACGCTCGGACACGGCGGCACGCAGGCGGGTCACAAGCTCTGAGTATTCTTCAGCAACTTCCTCGGTCGGCGCGCTTGGGGGCACCTGTGCCTCGACCTCGTTCTGATCGGGGCGTTCTGCGCGGGCGATCTCGGCACGGTCCACCCGGTCGGCCAGCGCCAGATCGCCGTATCCCGGGGCACCGTATTGCATGTAAAGCGCGAAGGTGCCGCCGATCAGCACGAAAATCATCAGCGCCGACGCCACGAACCCGGGCACACGCGGCTGCTGGCCATCGGCCTGCGCGCCCTGCGCCTTGAGATCGGTGTTCAGGATGCGCCGTCCCACTTCGGCGCGCAGACGTTCCGCATCCTCAGGGCTCAGCACGCCGCGACCCAGATCGCGGTCCACCTCGTTCATCTGGTCGCGGTAGACCTGCATGTCGAACGCCGATCCGTCGCTGACGTCGCGCCGCCCCCGCAACAGCGCCAGCACCAAAAGTGCTGTCACAGCCAGCGTCAGCCCGAACGTCGCGATCCAGAAGGTTGTCATCGTTTTATCTCCCTGTGCGAATATGTAGGCGTTGATGACGCTGGACAAAAGAGACAAAGCGGCACTTTCGGGTCAGGCGCGTCAAAACGGCGCTCTGAGCGCGCCGAATGCCGTGGTTCCGCTGCGCGGCAAAACCAAAACGCCAGCATGTCGCATTCCGTCTCCCGGACGTCGCGGGCAGTATCCTCTTTTTGGGGCAGAGGCGCACAAAGCCGTCAATCACATCGGGGTTCCCTATGAAACGCTATTCCGCATTCGCCGTCGCGCGCGAGGCCCTGCGCCGCAACACCGGCTGGGGCCGCGCCTGGCGCGACGCGCAACCCAAGGCGCGTTATGACGTGATCATCGTGGGCGCGGGCGGGCACGGGCTGGCCACCGCCTATTATCTGGGCAAGCGGTTCGGCATAACAGACGTGGCCGTGCTGGAAAAAGGCTGGCTGGGTGGCGGCAACACCGGCCGCAATACGACCATCATCCGGTCCAACTACCTTCAGGATCCATCGGCGGCGATCTACGAAAAATCCCGCTCGCTTTATGAAACGCTGAGCCAGGAAATCAACTACAACGTCATGTTCAGCCCGCGTGGCGTGATGATGCTGGCCCAGACCGAACACGAGATTCGCGGCTACCGGCGCACCGCCCATGCCAACGCGCTGCAAGGCGTCGAGACCCGCTTCATCGCGCCCTGGGAGGTCAAGCAGCTGTGCCCGATCATCGAGCTTTCCGGCCCGCGCTATCCGGTCCTCGGCGCGCTCTGGCAACCGCGCGGCGGCACCGCGCGCCATGATGCGGTGGCCTGGGGCTATGCACGGGCGTGCTCGGCCATGGGCATGGACATCATCCAGCAATGCGAAGTTCTGGGCATCCGCTCCGACGCAGGCCGCGTCACCGGCGTGTCGACCTCCAAAGGCGACATCGCCTGCGACAAGCTGGGGATGGTCGTCGCGGGTCACTCGGGCCACCTGGCTGAAATGGCGGGCTTCCGGCTGCCGGTGGAATCCGTGGCGCTTCAGGCGCTGGTGTCCGAGCCGATCAAGCCGGTGATGGACGTGGTCGTCATGGCCAACACCGTGCACGGCTACATGAGCCAGTCCGACAAGGGCGAGATGGTGATCGGCGGCGGGGCGGACGGCTACAACAACTACACCCAGCGCGGCTCGTTCCACCATATCGAGGAAACCGTGCGAGCCCTGATCGAGACCTTCCCGATGCTCTCGCGCCTGAAAATGCTGCGCCAATGGGGCGGCATCGTCGACATGACCGGCGACCGCTCACCCATCATCTCCAAAACACCCCTCGACGGCTGCTTCATAAATTGCGGCTGGGGCACAGGCGGGTTCAAGGCGATCCCCGGCTCGGGCTGGGGCATGGCCGAGCTGATGACCAAAGGCCACGCCCCCCTGACCGACGCCTTCGGCCTCGAGCGCTTCCGCGAGGGCCGCTTCATCGACGAGAGCGTGGCGGCGGGGGTGGCGCATTGATACATAATCATATTCCAACTTTAGTTCGTTCATCGCGGCGATGTCGTGTCGATCAAAAGCCCGTTTGCAGAGATCGCATACCCGCTTGTCATCGTGACTGGATCCCCATTTTTCCAAATTTCGCCATTCGCTCATCCGGTATTCCTTTTCGCAAAGGGATTGATATGCGAATCGGTCTAACATCACGCGATCATAATCCAAATGCACGGCCACCTGAGGTATATGAAATCAATAGCTTACGGGTGTTGACATGCTAATCGTATCCTGTCCAAACTGCGGCACGCAGGCCGACGAAACCGAACTCAGCCCCGGCGGGCAGGCGCATCTCACCCGCTTCGGCCCCGACAGCACCGATCAGGCGTTCGAGACCTACCTTTTCATGCGCGCCAACCCCAAGGGCGTGCATTTTGAACGCTGGCGTCACAGCTACGGCTGCGGAAAATGGTTCCACGCCGCGCGCTGCACCACCACGCTTGAGGTTTTCGGCACCTACTCCGCGCAGGTTACAGTCCCGCCGCAACATATCATCGACGCCATCCGCAAACGCCGCCCCGACTGGACCGCGGACAAGGCTCCGGCCTGACGCCCGTTTCATCTTGCTGAATAAACCTCCGCCGGAGGCTCCCACACCTGCCATGAACCCAGAGGACAGATCATGACTGCACGCCTCGCCACAGGCGGCCGCCGCATCGACCGCCGCGCGCATCTGGGCTTTACCTTCAATGGCGCCAGCCACACCGGGCTGATGGGCGACACGCTGGCCTCTGCATTGCTTGCCAACGGGCAACTCCTGATGGGGCGCAGCTTCAAATACCACCGTCCGCGCGGGCCTGTGGCCAGTGGCGCAGAAGAGCCCAACGCGCTGGTGGGCCTGGGCACAGGCAACCGGTTTGAGCCGAACCAGCGCGCCACCGTCACGCCGCTTTTCGATGGGCTGACCGCCACCAGCCAGAACCACTGGCCCAGCCTGAATTTCGACATCGGCGCGATCAACAGCAAGCTGGCGCGCTTCCTGCCGGCAGGTTTCTACTACAAGATGTTCATCCATCCGCGCCCCTTCTGGAAACATGTCTACGAGCCGTTCATTCGCAAATCCGCAGGTCTGGGGGCCGCACCGTCGCCCAAATCGCGCGATGCCGATACCTACGAGCACCTCTACGCCTATTGCGACGTGCTGATCATCGGCGGCGGCGTCGCGGGCCTGCAGGCGGCTTGTGTGGCGGCGCGCGCAGATAAACGGGTGATACTGCTGGAGCAGGACAGCCTTTGGGGCGGCCGCACGCCGGTGGACGGCGGCACGATCGACGGGCTGGACGCGGCCGAGTGGATCGCGTGCCGCGTGGCGGAGCTCACCGCGCTGCCCAACGTCACGCTGCGCCTGCGGTGCATGGGCGCAGGCGTCTACGATCACGGCTACGTTCTGGCGCAGGAACGCCTGACCGATCACGCACCCGACACCGACAGTCCGCGCCACCGGCTCTGGCGGATCCGCGCGGGTCATATCATCACCGCGACGGGTGCGATCGAGCGTCCGCTCAGCTTTGCGGGCAACGACGTGCCGGGGGTGATGCTGGCCTCGGCTGTGCGCGATTATGCTGTGGATTACGGCGTGGCCGTGGGCCGCCGCGTGGTCGTCGTCACCAATAACGACGATGCCTACCGAACGGCGCTGGCGCTGCACGCCGTGGGCATCGAGGTGCCTGTGATCATCGACACGCGGGTGCTTGCCCTCGATCCGCCGCTGGTCGAACAGGCCAAGACGGCAGGGCTGCGCATTCTGATGGGCCACGCAATAGCATCGGTCAAAGGCCACGCACGGGTCACCGGCGTGGCGGTCTGTTCGCAATTTGGCAGCGGCGTGCTGGTTGAGGAAATCGCCTGCGACGCCGTCGCCATGTCGGGCGGCTGGTCGCCGGTCGTGCACCTCTGGTCGCATTGCGGGGGCAAGCTGATCTGGGACGAGGATCAGGCAATGTTCCGCCCCGACCCCGCGCGTCCGCCGCTGGGCGCGGATGGCGCGGGCTTTGTCACCGTCGCGGGGGCTGCGAATGGTGCGATTCACTTGAGAAACACTCTGCAAGATGCAGATAAGGCGGGTTATTGCGTGGTTGGCGGATCAGGGGATACCCCAAAGGCAGAGGCCCCCGAAGAGGCCCCTCTGATGCCCGTCTGGATGATGCCCGCCGAGGCTGGCCCGGAGCTGTGCGCCAAGGCGTGGCTCGACTACCAGAACGACGTCAAGGTCAGCGATGTGCAACTGGCCGCTCAGGAAGGTTATCAATCGGTTGAGCATACCAAACGCTACACCACGCTGGGCATGGCAACGGATCAAGGAAAGCTCAGCAATATCAACGGTCTCGCGACGCTTTCCAAAGCGTTGGACAAAGCTATTTCCAGCGTCGGCACGACCACTTTTCGCCCGCCCTACACGCCGATCTCCATGGGCTCTGTCGGCGGTGAGGCGCGCGGCGCATTGTTCCAGCCGATCCGGCAAACGCCGATCCACGAATGGCACGAGGCCAACAATGTCGATTGGGAACCGGTGGGCCATTGGCGGCGCCCCTACACCTATCTGCGCCCCGGCGAGCGGCGCAAACAGGCGGTGATCCGCGAGGTGAACAACACCCGGCAAGGTGTCGGTTTGCTTGACGCATCCACGTTGGGCAAGATCCTTGTCAAGGGGCCGGACGCGGGCAGGTTCCTCGATATGCTCTACACCAACATGATGTCGACGCTGAAACCGGGGCGCTGCCGTTACGGGCTGATGTGCTCTGAAAACGGCTTTCTGATCGACGACGGCGTGGTCGCGCGGATCGACGGTGACACCTTCCTGTGCCACACGACCACCGGCGGGGCCGAACATATCCACGCCCATATGGAGGAATGGCTGCAAACCGAATGGTGGGACATGCAGGTCCATACCGCCAACATCACCGAGCAATTCGCGCAGATCGCAGTCGTGGGCCCCAAGGCGCGGGTCGTGCTGGAAACTTTGGGCGGCATGGATCTCAGCGCCGCCGCACTGCCCTTCATGGCCTGGGCCGAGGGTGAGATCGGAGGCATCCCGGTGCGGGTCTTCCGCATTTCGTTCTCGGGCGAGCTGAGCTACGAGATCGCCGTGCGCGCAGGCCATGGCCGCGCGTTCTGGGATATGCTGCTCAACGCCGGTGCCGCGCATGATATCATGCCCTACGGCACCGAGGCGCTGCATGTGCTGCGCGCCGAAAAGGGCTTCATCATGATCGGGGACGAGACCGACGGCACGGTGATTCCGCAGGACCTGGGCCTTGGATGGGCGATCAGCAAGAAGAAAGACGACTATCTGGGCAAACGCGCACAGGCCCGCAGCCACATGACCGATCCCGCGCGCTGGAAACTGGTGGGGCTGCTGACCGAGGATGGCTCTGTGTTGCCCGACGGGTCCTATGGTTTGGCCGAGGGGAACAATGCCAACAAGCAACGCAACACCCAAGGCCGTGTCACGTCGTCGTATTATTCGCCAACGCTAAAGTGTGGCATCGCCTTGGGGCTGGTGCTGAACGGACCGGACCGGATGGACGAGGTGATCGAGTTTGGCATGCTGGACGGCACCACCAAGGCCGCGCGCATCGTCAGCCCGGTGTTTTATGATCCCGAAGGGGAGAAGCAGAATGTCTGAAGCTGTCAGCGCCCTGGGCGGCGCGTCCCACGACGGGTTGATCTCGATCCGCGAACCGGGTCCCCAGGGCATGATCACGCTGCGGGGCGATCTGGCCTCGGACAGGCTGAGCGCCGCCGTTCAGCAGGCCACAGGGCTTGCGCTGCCCGCCACGCGGCAGGCGGTGACGTCTGGTGATTTCGGCGTGCTCTGGATGTCGCCGGACGAGGTGCTGGTGCTGTGTCCCTATGATCAGAGCACCGAGATCACGGCCAAGCTGACCTCGCATTTGGCCGATGTTCATGCGCTGGCGGTGGACGTGTCCGACGCCCGCGCGGTCTTCGTGCTCAGTGGCGCGGATGCCCATGTGCGTGAGGTGCTGGCCAAGATCGCGCCGGTCGATCTGCACCCCGATAGCTTGGCAATCGGAGAGTTGCGCCGCACCCGCATGGCGCAGGTCGCGGCGGCATTCTGGATCAAGGCTCCGGGCGAGGCGCAGGTGGTCTGCTTTCGCTCGGTCGCGGGCTATATGTTCGATTTGCTCAGCACGTCTGCTCGCACGGGATCGTCGCCCGATCTTTTCTGACATTCGCCCAAACGGGACGCCAATTCAGCGCGGCAAGACTGGGTTCGGCGCGGCTCCTGCTTGACGCGGTGCGCCAAAGCGCTCAGTTAAGGATATACCTTTCTCACTTCATAAGGAGCCGTATCATGGCCTTCGAACTTCCCGATCTTCCCTATTCCCACGACGCGCTGGCCAGCAAAGGCATGAGCCAGGAAACGCTGGAATACCACCACGATATCCACCACAAGGCCTATGTCGACAACGGCAACAAGCTGATCGAAGGCACCGAATGGGCCGGCAAATCGGTCGAAGAAATCGTCAAGGGCACCTACGACAAGAGCGCCGTGGCGCAGTCGGGCATCTTCAACAATGCGTCCCAGCACTGGAACCACGCGCAGTTCTGGGAGATGATGGGCCCCGGCGGATCGGGCATGCCGTCCGAACTTGAGGCCCGCATCAAGGACGCCTTCGGCAGTGTCGACGATTTCCACAAGCAATTCGCCGCCGCAGGGGCCGGTCAGTTCGGGTCGGGCTGGTGCTGGCTGGTGGTCGACACCGATGGCACGCTCAAGGTCACCAAGACCGAAAACGGCGTGAACCCGGTGTGCTTTGGCCAGACCGCGCTGCTGGGCTGCGACGTGTGGGAGCACAGCTACTACATTGATTTCCGCAACAAGCGGCCGGCGTATTTGCAGAATTTCCTCGACAATCTGGTCAACTGGGACAACGTGGCCGAGCGTCTGTCGAACGCCTGATCGGGGTCGGGGCAGGGCGGCCAGACCGTCTTGCCCCGGACCACTTTGACCCGGACCGCCTTGCCCCTGACCACTTTGACCCGGACTTGCCGACCAACCGGATTTACGGATCAACCAGACTCACCGGCCAAAAAGCAGACGCAGACCCAGCGCGCCCAGCACCAGCGCAGCGGCTTTGTCGATCACCAGGCGGGCGCGCAGACAGGCCCGCGCCATCGCCGGACGGCTGAGCATCAGCGCCAATGCGCTGTAGAACACCACTTCGATCACCAGATGGTTCATCACCACGGCCAGCTTTGCCCCCGCAGACATGTCGCCCGGAAAGATCACCACCAGCACGGCGGCGGCAAAAAGCACCGATTTGGGGTTCGTCAGGTTGATCAGCATCCCGTCGCGAAACGCATGCCGCGCGGGCCGCGTTCCCAGCGCCATCGGCTGCGAAGCCCCGCGCCACATGCCCCACGCCACCCAAAAGAGATAGGCCGCCCCCACCAGCCTGGCCGCGAGATAAGCCCAGGGCACCAGCGCAAAGATCGCCGCCAACCCCGCAAAAGCCAGCCCGGTCCAGAACGCCGCCACCAGCCCAAGACCCAGCCCAACGGCGATCCCTGCGCGTCACCCATTGGCCAAAGTTGTGCGCACCGCCAGCAAAAGTGCCGGCCCGGGGCTTGCGATTGCGGCCAAAAGGGCCAGGTTGAATGTCACGTTCTGGTTTGGTGTCATTCGGGAACCCTTGGTCCGGGATGTGGGGTGCAGGTTTGGTTTCACTAGATCGCGCGGCGCACCGGGGCGCAACCCTGTGCAGCTTTTCGGTCGATGCGCCGGAACCATGGAATGTGCTCGCAAGGCGATCAATACCCCGCTTGGGGCTTGCACCGGGCGAGTGTTTCGGGCAGGCGAAACAGACCTGTCTCGCCAATCTGCGCTGGGACCAAACTGCGCAAAGACCGAACCTTCGCTGAGAAAGGGTATCCCATGTCCAGTCTGACCGCCTTCTTGGACCGTTTCCTGACCCGCGTCTGGGTCGAAGGCGATGCCCGCGCCATACCCGAGATGATGGCCCCGGACGCCGCCATCCACGGCCTCGAGGAAATGGGTCAGGAAGGCGCGCGCGAATTCCTGCGGTTCCACACCATGATCTGCCGACAATTCGACCGCATCAGCATCGACCCGCTGCAAGGGCTGGAGCAGGGCGATTGGGTGTCGCAGGTGATGCAGGTCAGCGCCACCGAATTGCGCAGCGGCAAACGGATCAGCTTTGTCGCCCATGTCACCTGCGAAGTGCGCGGCGGCAAGGTGACCAAAGGCTATAATACCGTCGATTTCCTCAGCCTGTTCGAGCAATTGGGCCGCCTGCCGCCGCGCACGCTGGACCATTGTCTGCTCGAGCGGCGGCTGGAACTGGTGTGACGCCGCCAAAGCCGCACCGGACATGACGGACCTGCGCCGCGGCGTGATCGCCATGATCGTGGCCTGCACCCTTTGGGGGCTGTCGCCGATTTTCTACAAAATCATCGGGCCGGTGCCCGCGACAGAGGTGCTGGCGCATCGCACGTTCTGGTCGCTGGTGTTCTTTGTGGCTTTGCTGGCGATACAAGGACGGCTGGCGGCGTTTGGCGCGGCGCTGACCACGCCTGCCTTGGTCAAGTGGATGGCGCTGGCCGCGACGCTGATCTCGGTCAACTGGTTCTTGTTCATCTATGCGGTGCAGATGGGCCGCACGATCGAGACCAGCCTGGGCTATTACATCTTTCCGTTGATGGCGGTGCTGCTGGGGGTCGTGTTCTTCAAGGAACGCATGAGCCGCGCCAGACTGCTGGCGGTGGCACTGGCCGCGCTGGCGGTGGCGCTGCTGGCGTTCGGGCTGGGCGCGCTGCCGTGGATGTCGCTGGCGCTGGCCACGACCTTCGGCTTTTACGGCGTGCTCAAGAAACGACTGGCGCTGGGCCCGGTGATCTCGGTCGCGGCAGAGGTGGCGCTGCTGACCCCGCTGGCACTGATCTGGCTGATCTGGCTGCATGCGGGGCAGGGCGCGCAGGTGCCGGGCATCTTTGGCCGCGATCTGCAAACCAGTCTCTTGCTGGTGGTCTCGGGCCCGGTGACGGCGCTGCCCTTGGTGCTTTTTTCCTATGCTTCGCAGCGGGTTGCGCTGTCGACGGTGGGGCTTTTGCAATATATCAACCCGACGCTGCAATTCGTCTGTGCGGTGGTGATCTTTCGCGAACCGTTCACCGCCATTCACGCCACCGCCTTTGCGCTGATCTGGGTGGCGCTGGGGATTTATTCGCTGGCCGCCTCCGGCGAGGGCAGGGCGCGGCGCAAGATCGCCATGACCACCTCGGGGGACGCGCCTGTGGTGACGAAACCCGCCAGCGACGCATCGGCAAAGCCCTGATCCACCACATGCGCCAGAAGGTCGCGCAGCTTGTCCCAATAACCCTGCGTATTGAGCAGCACGATAGGTTTGTCATGCAGGCCCAGCTGCCGCCAGGTCAGCGCCTCGAAGAATTCATCGAGCGATCCGGCCCCGCCGGGCATCACCACGATGGCGTCGCAATTCATCACCATGACCTTTTTGCGCTCGTGCATGGTTTCGGTGATGACCAGCGTGCCCAGGTCGTGCTTGCCTTCTTCGCGCTGCATCAGATGGGTGGGGATGACGCCAAAGGTCTGCCCGCCTGCATCCTGTGCGGCGCGCGCCACCTCGCCCATCAGCCCGACATCGCCCGCGCCGTAGACCAGTCGCCAGCCTGCATGGGCAATCGCCGCCCCCATGCCGCGCGCGGCCTGAACGTAGGCGGGATGTGCGCCGATGCGCGCGCCGCAATAGACGCAGATCGAGGTTTGGCGATGAGATGACAAGAATAGATCCCCTTGCGCATGCGCATTTGTGCTTTTGACCCCTGATAGCGATGTTGATATAGACGCTCAACCCGGGCATTGCGGTCGGGGTGCGGTGCACTGGTGCAGGGTTGCTTTCGCAGAGGCAACCGCGACCATTGTCCGGCAACACGACAGAGGGGTCAGATGGTGAAATTTGCCGGCGCAGGTTGGGGTGGTCTTGCCGCTGCTGGCGTGGTCTCTGCCAGCGTGATCGCGGGCAGCGTCTATTATTCCGGGATCTTTCCCGCCACGCCGCTGTCTGAATCCTCCGAACCCGGGGTCGCTGAAGTGGTGCCCGTTCCAGAGGCGTCGCCCGTTCCAGAGGCGTCGCCCGTGCCAGAGGCGTCGCCCGTGCCAGAGGCGTCGCCCGTGCCAGAGGCGTCGCCCGTGCCAGAGGCGCTGCCCGCACCAGAGGCGTCGCCCGTTCCGACCGGGCCCGATGTGCAGACGGCCGCACCCGCTCGTGCGGCTGAGACTGAGGCACAGTCTGAACCCGAGGCCGCAGCCCCCACCGCCCCGCCCAGCTTTGACGTGGTCCGGGTCGAGCCCGATGGCACGACGCTGATCGCAGGCTCCGCGCAGCGCGGCGCGCAGGTCCGCATTCTGCTCGACGGTGCCGAAGCGGCGCAGGTGACCGCCGACAGCTCCGGCAAGTTCGTCAGCTTTCTGACCTTGCCATTGGCCCAGGCGCCGCGCGTGCTGATGCTCAGCATGATTGTGGGCGGGGCCGATATCCTGTCCGACCAGCAGGTGATCCTTGCGCCGACGCCCGTAGAGGTCGCTGAGTTGGCCAAGCCCCCGGAGCAGCCCTCGCCAGGGACCACCGCCGCCGATCCGGAAACCTCATCGGCCCGCAGCGCGGCGCCAGAGGACACGATACCCGTCATCGCAGCTGACGAGACCGCAAACCCCGAAGCCCCAACCCCCGATGCCCCAAACTCCGAAGCCCCGGCCACGACACGCGCGGAGGCGACCGACACAGCCACCGAGGTCGCGCGACCGGACATGGCTCAAGCGCCGGTGCAAACCGCTCCTTTAGCACAGACCGACACCGTGACCGTGACCGTGACCGTGACCGAGACCGTGGCTGAGACTGACGAGACCGAGACTGAGACCGTGGCCGAGACTGTGGCCGCGACTGAGACCGTGGCCGAGACTGAGACCGTGGCCGAGACTGTGGCCGCGACTGAGACCGTGGCCGCGACTGAGACCGCGACTGAGACCGCGACTGAGACCGCGACTGAGACCGCGACTGAGACCGCGACTGAGACCGTGGCCGCGACTGAGACCGTGGCCGCGACTGAGACCGTGGCCGCGACTGAGACCGTGGCCGCGACTGAGACCGTGGCCGCGACTGAGACTATGGCTGAAGCCGTGACCGAAGAGACTGTGACCGAAGAGAAAGTGATCGAAGAGACTGGCCCCAAGCCCCCGGTTGCACAAGCTCCTCAATCGCAAGGCGCGCAAGACCGCGCGACATCCCGGACCGGAAATTCAGGTGCCGAGGCCGCGATCGCCAGCGTGGCTCCTGATGTGCCGCTCGGGGTTGCCCGTTTGGCACCCGCGCCCGATGCGACGGGCAATGTGCCCGCATCGGTCCCGGAAGACCCCGGCCTGTTGCGCACGGACCCCGCCATTGCTCCGGTTCCACCCGCACCCGATGCGGTGAACATCGTCACCGGTCCCACCCCCCGCCCGGAACCCAGCGCAGCACCCCGCCCGGAACCCAGCGCAGAACCTCAGTCAGAGGTTGCGCAGTCGGATACATTAGCAGACATCAGCGGCCCCGACGCGGCAGAGCCTGTCACCCTGTCGACCGATGCCCCGGAACCGACAATCGCGGCACAACCTACGATCACAGCAGACACGCAATCGCGCGCGTCCGGGCCCGAAACGATCTCCGCCAGCCGGCCCGCCGTGACGACCGATGTGCCGCAACCCGCAGCACCGGCAGCGCAAACCGCCGCCAGCCCGCCTTCCGCCACGACAGAGCCTGCCCCCGCCCGCGCGCCCACGGTGCTTTTGTCTGATTCCAGCGGCGTGCGCGTGCTGCAAAGCCCCGGCACCCCGTCTGACCCTGCGAATGTGCCGCAGGTGGGCAATGTCGCGCTCGATACGATCTCGTATACCGCCGAAGGCGAGGTGGCGCTGGCAGGGCGCGGGCGCGGCGACAGCTTTGTGCGCGTCTATCTCGACAACACGCCGATCACGACGTCGCGGATCGCGGACGATGGCAATTGGCAGGTCGATCTGCCGCAGGTCGACACCGGCATCTACACGCTGCGCGTCGATCAGGTGACAGCCGACGGTGCCGTGCTCAGCCGCGTCGAAAGCCCGTTTCAGCGCGAGGCCCCCGAGGCGCTGGCCGCCGCGCGCGCCCAGGCCGCAGACGCGCCCATTGCTGCGATCACGGTCCAGCCGGGCAATACGCTCTGGGCAATCGCGCGCGACCGCTACGGTGACGGCATGCTGTTCGTGCGGGTGTTCGAGGCCAATCGCGACGCGATCCGAGACCCCGATCTGATCTATCCGGGACAGGTGTTCGCCTTGCCGGAGTGATCCGGGTCTTGGTTTTCCTGTGCCTGATCACCCATGCGACGGCGCTGGTCGAACGCAGGATCGGGTATTCGAAAAACGATGATGCAGGCACGATGGGATAAGGGTCTCTGGCCTTTGGCGGCCGGGCGTCCTATCTGGTAGCTTCAGCCCGATAGGACCGATATGCCCTCAGATATTCCCGCCGACGAGATCGACCAGCCTGACAAAGCCGCCCGCGCCAAAGCCGAGCGCCGCTCGGGTGTGCGCACGGTCAAGCGGGTTCTGCCCTATCTGTGGCCGCAAAGCCCGTCCTGGGTGCGGCACCGCGTGGTCTGGGCGATGCTGACGCTGCTCTTGTCGCAACTGGTGACGGTCGGCACGCCGATGATCTACAAGGCGGCCGTGGATGCGCTGGGGGCCGGTGGCACCTCTGATCTGCTGCTGGGGGCCGTGGGTCTGACGGTCGCCTACGGCATGGCGCGGCTGATGTCGGTGGGTTTTCAGCAATTGCGCGATGCGATATTCGCGCGGGTCGGGCAACGGGCGCTGCGAATTCTGGCGTTCGAGACGTTCACGCATATTCACCGCCTGTCGATGCGTTACCACATCACCCGCAAGACCGGGGGCCTGAGCCGGGTGATCGAACGCGGCGTCAAGGGGGTCGACTTCCTCTTGCGGTTCATGCTGTTCAGCGTCGGACCGCTGACCTTGCAACTCTTGCTGACGATGATCGTGCTCTTTTTCCTCTTTGATGTCTGGTATCTGGTGGTCATCGCGGTCACCATTGCGATCTATGTCTGGTTCACCTTCAAGGTCACGGAATGGCGCGTGCAGCTGCGCCGCGAGATGAACGATTCCGACACCGACGCCAACCAGAAGGCCATAGACAGCCTGCTCAATTTCGAGACGGTCAAGTATTTCGGCGCGGAATCGCGCGAGGCGGACCGTTATGACGTCGCCATGCGCAAATATGCCAAAGCGGCGGTCAAGACCTCGACCTCGCTGGCATTTCTGAATTTTGGCCAGTCGCTTCTGATCACCGCGGGGCTGGTGATCCTGATGGCGATGGCGGCCATCGGCGTCCAGAACGGCACGCTGACGGTGGGCGATTTCGTGATGGTCAACGCCTATATGATCCAGATCACCATGCCGCTGAACTTTCTGGGCACGGTCTATCGCGAAATCCGCCAGAGCCTTGTCGACATGGGTGAGATGTTCGATCTGCTGGAGCAACCCCAAGAGGTGCAGGACAAGCCCGGCGCCCCCGATCTGAAGGTCGGCGCGGGCGTGGTCGAGCTGCGCGACGTGCGGTTCGGCTATGATCCGGCGCGGCCTATCCTCAAGGGGGTGTCGCTGCGCGTCGGCGCGGGGCAGAGCGTGGCTTTGGTCGGTCCTTCGGGGTCCGGCAAATCCACCATCGGGCGGCTTTTGTTCCGGTTCTACGACGTGTCCGGCGGGTCTGTCCTGATCGACGGGCAGGATGTGCGTGATGTGACGCAAGACAGCCTGCACGCGGCCATCGGGGTGGTGCCGCAGGACACGGTGCTGTTCAACGACACGGTCTATTACAACATTGCGTATGGTCATGCGGATGCGACCGAGGAAGAGGTGATTGCCGCTGCGCGCGCCGCGCAGATCCACGATTTCATCTCTTCCTTGCCGGATGGGTATCAGACCACTGTGGGCGAGCGGGGGCTGAAGCTTTCCGGGGGTGAAAAGCAGCGGGTGGGCATTGCGAGGACGTTGCTCAAGAACCCACCCATTTTGATCTTGGACGAGGCGACGTCGGCGCTGGATTCAGAGACCGAGCATGAAATCCAGGGCGCGCTGGCGCTGGCAGCCGAAGGGCGGACGGTGGTAACGATCGCGCACCGGCTGAGCACGATTGCGGATGCGGACCGGATCTTGGTGTTGCAGGACGGTGAGGTCGCCGAGGAAGGCACCCATGACGATTTGCTGGCGCGCAGCGGGCGCTACGCGGCGCTATGGCAGCGGCAGCAATCGGAAGAGGATGTGGCTTAGGCGCGCGATGACACCCGCAAGGGTGGAGGAGCTCCGGCGCGGCTCCTCAAGCCCGACGGGCTTTCCTCGCAGCGCTCACTCGGCGGCGCGCAATGGCTTTTCCGCAGGGGGTTCCGCCGCCTGCGCACGCCGCTCCAGCACGCGTCGAAAACCGTCTAGCGCGGGGTCCGCCTTGGCCTCGTCCTCGACCGGAAGCAACGGCCCGACAGGCTGCGCCAAAGGAACGCCTGCATCGTCCCAGATGATCGCCGGCGCCTTGACGCGGCGCGCGGCTCGGTCGAGCGCCCAATCCTGCGCCGAGCGACCCGCTCGGCCCGATCCCATGCGCACCAGCGCCCGCCCGATCCAGACCGCATAGGTCACGAACCAGACCCGCAGCGCCAGCATCGACGGCGTCACCACCAGCGTCAGCACCGTGGCGATGCCCAGCCCGAACACCACCGCCGTGGCCAGCTGTTTCCACCACAGCGCAGTGGGCGAATCGATGCTGTAGCCGCCACCGAAGAAGTCGAGCGACAGCCCGAACATCATCGGGGCAAGGCCCGCCATCGTGGTGATCGTGGTCAGCAGAACGGGACGAATACGGTCTTCGGCGGTGCGGATGATCGCCTCGGTTCGGGGCATATAGCGCGCATAATCCTGATAGGTGTCGATCAGCACAATGTTGTTGTTCACCACGATCCCGGCAAGTGCGACGATACCAGTGCCGGTCATGATGATCGAAAAGGTCTGGTCCATGACCAGCATGCCGATCAGGACGCCTGTGGTCGACAGCACCACGGCCAGCAGCACCAGAACGGAATTGTAGATCGAATTGAACTGCGCCAGCAGGATGATGAACATCAGCCCCAGCGCGCCGGCAAAGGCGGTGATCAGAAAGGCCATGCTTTCCGCCTGTTCTTCCTGATCGCCGGTCCATTCTGACGTGACGCCATTGGGGAAGGGGTCGGTGTCGAGCCATGCGGTCACCACGCCGATGCGTTCGTTGGCGTTGACCGCCACGGTCTTGAGGTCTTTCACATCGCCGCCTGTGAACGCGTCGTTCATCGACACGACGTCATAGCCAAAGTCGCCGCCTTCGATATCTGCAGAGCCCAGGTCGTCAGCGGTACGCGCCCGCGCGATCCCGACAAGCGTTTCGTCGCCGTCCGGCTGAACCTCTTTCAGGGCCAAAAGCCCGTCCGCCACATCCGCCATCACATCGAAGAAGCGTTTTTGGTCCACACGGTTGATTTCGGCCAGTTTGGCGACCGGCTTGCGGGTGATGAAGTTCGACAGGGGCACAAGCCCGTCGGCGGTGCGCACGCGCAGGGTGTCGAGGGTCGACAGCACGCGGTCGTTCTCGGGCAGGCGGACGCGGATTTCGATCTCTTCATCGGACGAATCCACGCGCATCGTGTCGAGCAGGATGCCGCGCGTGACCAGCTGCACCATCGCGCCCACGGCTGCCACATTGGCGCCGTAGCGTCCGGCCTTTTCGACATCGACGTCGATCTGCCAGTCGATGCCGGGCAGGGGCAGGGTGTCTTCGATCAGGGTCAGGCCCGCCGTTTCCTCGAAATGACCGCGCGCGATGGCGGTGGCGGCCAGCAGGTCGTCCATATTGTCGCCGGTCAGCCGCAGGTGTAGCGGTTTGCCTTGGGCCGGGCCCTGCGCCAGCTCCGATATTTCGGTCCGCACGCCGGGAATGGTCGCCAGTTGCACGCTCAGCTCGTCGATGACGATATTGCCGTCCAGCTCGGGTCGGTCGGCGCGGTCCACCCATGCGACGGTCTCAAACTGGATCTGGCCGATGGCATCCTTGGGGCCCATGTCGCCGCCGGTATTGCTGTCGAGCCCGCCTTCGCCCGCAAAGGCAAAGGCGGTCTTGATGCCGGGATGCGCCAGCACGATGGTTTCTGCGCGTTTGAGCAGCGCGTCTTTTTCCGGCAGGCTCAGGTTGCCCCGGGCGCGGACATAGACGATGCCCTGTTCCGGCTCGGAATCCACGAAGAATTCGACGCCGTTGTTGTTGGCGCCGAAGTAGCCGAAAGTCGCCACGACAAAGCCGATGGTTGCGCAGATCACGACAACCGGCATGACCGGATTGCCCGCGATACCGGTGATGAACCAGCCAAAGAGCGTGCGGCGGTAGCGCCCGTCGATGCGCTTTGGCGGGCGGATTATTCTGGCCGCTTCCATCGTGATCGACGCAAAGATGGCTGCAAGAATGAAAGGCCCGCCGAGAACGATGGCTGCAACGGGATAACCGATCAACCAGAATGCCTCTGTCAGTGCCCAGTCAACGGTGCTTCCGAGGGGAAGGATGTAGTTTGGCTCGATAATCTGCATCGTGCAGGCAAAAAGCAACACGAGCGCAACACCTGCCAACGCCACGCGGACCAACCAGGGCAATCCGCGCCGCAGCGCCTGCGACGCATGGCCCAGCATGCGCGAGAATCGACCCGTGACGCCGCCCAGCACCGGCAGATAGATCAGCGCCACGATCAGGGACGCCGACAGCACGAAGATCAGCGTGACCGGCAGCATCCCCATGAACTGCCCCGGAACGCCGGGCCAGAAGAGCATCGGCAGGAACGCGCACAGCGTTGTGGCGGTGGACGACACGATGGGCCAGAACATCCGTTTGGCCGCCTCGACATAGGCGTGCATCGGGCCGACACCGGCCCTAATTCGCTTGTCGGCATATTCCACCACCACGATGGCGCCATCGACCAGCATCCCCACGGCCAGAATCAGACCGAACATCACGATATTCGAGATGGTGATGCCCATGACCGCCAGAAACGCAAAGCACAAAAGGAACGACGTGGGGATCGCAAACCCCACCAGCAGCGCGGGCCGGGTGCCAAGGGCGGCCAGCACCACGATCATCACCAAAGCGACGGCGGTCAGCACCGACCCTTCGAGCTGGCTGACCATGGATTCAACCTCGCGCGAGCGGTCGTTCGATGTGCCGACGTCGATCGCGACCCTGAGCTCGGGCGGCCAGTCGGCGCGGGCCTCGTCCACCGTTGTCTTGATCAGACCGGCGGTGTCGATCAGGTTGAACCCCTTGCGCTTGACCACCTGCAGCGCGACCGTGCTTTCGCCGTTGAACCGGGCGGTGCCGCGTCGGTCCTCGAAGGTCAGCTGGATCGTTGCCAGATCGCCCAGCGTGACCACGCGGTCGCCGTTGACCTTGACCGGCAGATTGTAGATGTCGCGCGTATCGTTGAACGACGACGGGATCTTGACCGCAAAGGTGCCGCCTTCGGTCTCGATCTCGCCCGCGGCGATCAACTGGTTGTTGCTCTGCACCACGTTGATCAGATCGACCGCCGTGACGTTGTAGGATTCGAGCCGCAGCGGGTCGATCAGCACCTCGAGCATTTCGTCGCGGTTGCCTGCGATCCCCGCCTCGAGCACTGCGTCCAGCCCTTCGAGCCGGTCCTGCAAACCCTTGGCGACGCGCGCCATGGTGCGTTCGGGCACATCGCCTGACAGGTTGACGATGATGATGGGAAATTCCGAGAAGTTGATCTCGTTGATCGAATATTGCTCGGCCCCGTCGGGGAAACTGGCCTGCGCATTGCTCATCGCGTCGCGGACATCGGCCATGATGCGGGTCTTGTCCCAGCCGAACTCGAACTCCATCGACACGCCTGCATAGCCTTCGGCCGCCGTGGCGCCCAGCGATTTCAGCCCGTCGAGATCCGACAGCTCGGTCTCCATCGGTTTGACCAGCAGCGTTTCGGCGTCTGCGGCGGAAATGCCGGGGAACGGCACCGATACGAACAGCGCAGGGATCTCGATGTCCGGCTCGCCTTCCTTGGGCAGGATGGCATAGCAATAGCCCCCCACCACAAGCGAGAGTATCACAAAGGCCAGCACCATGCGGGCCCGGCCCGCGGCCCAATCGACGATACCGGTCATTGGATCACATCCTCAAAGCTGGCAGCGACAGCCACCCCGTCGGTGACATATTCCTGACCCACGGTGATGACGGCGGCATCGTCGGGCAGGCCGCTGACCCAGATACCCTCGCGGGTGTCGCGGATCAGGGTGATGGCGTTGAATTGCGCGGTATCCTCGTCGGTGACAAGCCGCACGCCCAGTTTTCCCTCGTCGTTCAGGGTCAGCGCCGAGGACGGCAGCAGATGCGCCATCGCGCCCTCTGCCTGAATGAGGATTTCCGCCGTCTGGCCGTCACGGATGGACAGATCGGCATTGGCCACGTCAACCTCGACACGGAATGTGCGTGTGGTCGCGTCGGCACTGCGCGACAGGAACGTCACACGGCCTGCCACCTCGCGTCCGCCGGTCAGCCGCGCGCCTGCGGGGGCGCCGACCTCGACCCGGGCGACTTCGGTTTCGGGCACAAAGCCCACCAGCTTGATCGGGTCGAGCTGGATAATCGTGGCGCAGGTGCCGCCGGGTTGCAAAAGGCTGCCCAGCTCTGCGCTGTCGGTTTCCAGCAGGCCCGCGAAAGGCGCCGTGATGGTCAGCCGGTCGATGTCGTTTTGCACAGAGGCGACGGCGGCCTCCGCGCTCTGGATGCCGGCCTTGGTGGCCTCGACACCAGAGGATGCGGCCTTGAGCTGCGCTTCGGCGGCGCTGACCGACGCTTCGGCGCTGCGCGATGCGGCGCGGGCGGCGGCCACTCTTGTGTCGCTGGCAAAGCCGCCCTGGCTGAGCCGTTCGGCGGCGTTGTCGTTGATCTGTGCCTCTTCCAGCTGGGCGCGGGCCTCCTCAAGGCGAGCCTGTGCCTCGGGGATGCGGGCTTCGGTCTCGGGCATGCGGGCGCGGGCCTCCGCCAGACGCGCGCGGGCCTCTTCGAGCGACGAGGCGCGGCTTCCGGGGTCGAGCTTGCAGACCTGCTGACCGGTCTCGACAAAAGCGCCTTTGCGCAGCGGTTCGGAAATCACCGTGCCACTGGTCTCGGCGCGCAGATCGACCTGACGCGCGGCGGCAGTTTCGCCCCGCAGGATCACACCGCGGTCGACCATCTGCGCGACGCTGCGCATGGCGATCACGCCCACCGCGCCTTTTGCGGGCGGGGTTTCGGCCCCAGCCTCGCTGTCAGCCTCTGCCACAACCTCAGCCTCTGCCACAATCTCGGGCCGGGAGCTTTGGGCGTCGGCTTCTGTGGTCATTTCGGTGGAATTTTCTACTTCGGGCAGTTGATAAAGCCCGGTATTCTGGGCAAATCCCAGCAGCATCGGGCGTTCGAACACCACCAGATACAGCACCAGCGCCACAAGACAGGCAGTCAACAGGGGGATCAATCGCATATATAGCCTCTTGGACCGCCGCGCACGGCGGAGAGCATTATGTGGCACCGGGAACACGCAATGTGTCTCAGGCTTATCAAGCATACGCTGAACCAACCGGTTCAGATTAAACTTTTCCGCAGGGCCGTGCAATAGTTTGCGCGCCGTCTAGCCCGTCGCGTTCCGCGCCCTCTAGCCCGTCGCATGTCCGAGATGTCTTGGCACCTGCCGCACATGCCGTTAAGAGGGACAAAACAAACTCAGAGGCCCGTCTTGAGCAATACAGACAGTTTTATCGATGAGGTCACCGAAGAGGTGCGCCGCGACCGCGTCTACAAGCTGACGCGCCGCTATGGCTGGATCGCCGTTCTGGCGGTTTTCCTGCTGGTTGGCGGGGCTGCGTGGAACGAATGGCGCAAGGCCGACGCCGAGGCCCAGGCGCAGGCGCTGGGCGACGCTATTCTGTCGGCACTTGCCAACAATGGCGCGGCTGACCGGGCCGAGGCTCTGGCCGGTGTCACCGCGACCGACCCCGGCGGGCGGGCCATTCTCGAGATGCTGCGCGCCGCCGCCCTGACCGAGGACGCGCAAAACGACGCCGCAGCCGAGGCGCTGATGGCGGTGGCGGCAGATGGCGAGGTGCCGCAGATCTACCGCGACATCGCAGCCTTCAAGGCATTGACCGCCACCGCCGACAGCATGGAACCCGATGCGCTGCGCCTGCAACTCGAGGCGCTGGCGCGTCCCGGCTCGCCCATCCGGCTCCTGGCAGAAGAACAGCTTGCGCTGCTCGATGTGCGCACAGGGGCCACGGATGACGCTTTGACCCGGCTGGCGCGCATCCTGCAAGACGCGGAACTGACGCCGGGCTTGCGTCAGCGGGCGTCTCAGTTGATTGTGGCTTTGGGGGGCGATCTGACCGCCACCTGAGCCGAGAGCCGAGAGCCGAGAGCCGAGCAGTAACCGCGATACCGGAGGCGCCAGCAAGTCTGTGCCGGAAAAAGCGTGAAAGAGCGAAAGGGCAGCCCGTATGACCCAAGTGATACCCCGCAAAGCCCCGATGCTGGTGGCCCTGTGCGCCGGCCTGATGGCCCTGACCGCCTGCGAGGCACCGGACCGCATCCTGCCTGGCGAACGGTTGGGCCTGCGCGACATGCTGGACGGCGGTGCAAGCGCCGAGGCCGTTCCTGTCAATCAATCGTTGCCCATCAACCTGCCCGCACAGACCAGCAACGCAAGCTGGCTGCAACACCCCGCAGCGCCTGCGACCCGCACCGAGAACGCGGCGTTCTCGGGCGCGCTGCAACCGCTCTGGTCGGCCAACATAGGCGCGGGCGATACCCGCCGTGGGCGGATCAATGCCGTGCCGGTGGCCGGATCGGGCCGCATCTTTACCCTCGACAGCGCGTCGACCGTGACGGCGACCTCGACCGGCGGGGCCGCGCTCTGGACCCGCAGCCTTGTGCCGCCGCGCGACGGCGACAATCAGGCGACGGGTGGCGGAATGGCGCTGGCGGATGACGCGCTGTTCGTGTCGACCGGCTTTGGACAGCTGACGGCGCTGAACCCCGCGACCGGCGATGAGTTTTGGGTGCAGGATCTGGATGCCACGGGCAGCGGCGCGCCTGCGGTGCACGGCGATCTGGTCTATCTGGTGGCGGGCGACAGCACCGCCTGGGCGATCGAGCGCAGCAACGGGCGCATCCGCTGGCAGCTTGACGGTCTGTCCGATACCGACAATGTGCTGGGCGGGCCCGCACCTGCGGTCAATGACAAGCTGGTGATCTTTTCCTACGGATCGGGCGAAATTCAGGCGGCCTTCCGCAAGGGCGGTCTGACGCTTTGGAATTCCGCCATCGCCGGGCAGCGGCGCGGCGTGGCTGCGGCCACCATCGACGACATTACCGGCGATCCGGTCATTTCGGGCGACCGGGTCTATGCGGGCAGTTTCTCGGGCCGGATGGCGGCGATGAACGTCGACAGCGGCGAACGGATCTGGACCGCGCCTTACGGGGCGCTGGCGCCCGTCTGGGTCGCGGGGGGATCGGTCTTTGCGGTGACTGACCGCAACAATCTGGTCCGGTTGAGCGCGGAGGATGGCAGCCTGATCTGGTCGGTCGATCTGCCCGGGTTCCAGAACCCGCGCCGGCCGAAACGCCGCACCGCGATCTATGCCCAGCACGGACCCGTTCTGGCAGGCGGGCGGCTTTATGTGGCGGGCGGCGACGGCCAGATCCGCGCCTTCGACCCGGTCAGCGGCGCGCAGGTCGGCGCGGCGGAGATTCAGGGCGGGGCGACCACAGCGCCCATAGTGGCAGGCGGCGTGCTCTATGTCGTTTCGGCGCGGGGGCAATTGCACGCTTTCCGTTGACCGCGTTCTGAGGTATCTGCGGCGCTTGATCCGCATCGGAGCCGCGTCATGTCCTTTTCGCTCGCCATTGTGGGGCGCCCCAACGTGGGCAAATCCACGCTGTTCAACCGCCTTGTCGGCAAACGTCTGGCGCTGGTCGACGACCAGCCGGGGGTAACGCGCGACCTGCGCGAAGGGGCCGCGCGGCTGGCAGATCTGCGGTTCACCGTGATCGACACCGCCGGGCTGGAAGAGGCCACCGACGAATCGCTGCAAGGCCGGATGCGCAAGCTGACCGAACGCGCGGTGGATATGGCCGACATCTGCCTTTTCATGATCGACGCGCGGGTGGGTGTGACGCCTGCGGACGAGATTTTTGCCGAGATCCTGCGCAAACGGTCCAAACACGTGATTCTGGCCTGCAACAAGGCCGAAGGCCGCGCCGCCGAGGGCGGTGTGATCGAGGCCTGGGGTCTGGGTCTGGGCGAGCCGATTGCGATCTCGGCTGAGCATGGCGAAGGGCTGACGGATCTCTATTCCGTGCTGATGCCACTGGCGGATGCCTTTGATGAGGCGGCGGTGGACGAGGTGCCAGAGGTAGACGTTGCCGTTGACGACGATGTCGATGACGGCCCGCGGCCCATCACCGCCAAGCGGCCCTTGCAGATCGCCGTCGTGGGCCGGCCCAATGCGGGCAAATCCACGCTGGTGAACGCTATCTTGGGCGAAGAACGCCTGCTGACGGGACCCGAAGCGGGGATCACCCGCGACGCGATCTCGGTCAAGGTCGAGTGGGAGGGGCTGCATTGCCGCATCTTCGACACGGCGGGCATGCGCAAAAAGGCCAAGATACAGGAAAAGCTCGAGAAATTGTCTGTGGGCGATGGCTTGCGCGCGGTGAAATTTGCGGAAGTTGTGGTGATCCTGCTCGACGCGGCGATCCCGTTCGAGCAGCAGGATCTGCGGCTGGCTGATCTGGCGGAACGCGAAGGCCGCGCCGTCATCGTCGCGGTCAACAAATGGGACGCGGAGCCAGAAAAGCAGGCCAAGCTGCGGGAGTTGAAGGAAGAATTCACCCGGCTCTTGCCGCAATTGCGGGGCGCGCCGCTGATCACCGTGTCGGCCAAGACCGGCAAAGGCCTCGATAAACTGCGCGAAGCGGTGGGCGAGGCCTATGACGTGTGGAACCGCCGGATCACGACGGCGCAGTTGAACCGCTGGCTGTCGGGCATGGTCGAGGCGCATCCGCCCCCCGCGCCGCAGGGCAGGCGCATCAAGCTGCGGTATATGACACAGGCCAAGACGCGGCCGCCGGGTTTCGTGGTGATGTGTTCGCATCCCGACAAGCTGCCCGAAAGCTATTCGCGCTATCTTGTCAACGGGTTACGGGCCGACTTTGACATGCCCGGCACGCCGATCCGCCTGTTCATGCGGGGGCAGTCTGATGCCAATCCATTCAAGGGCCGCAAGAAGACCAATGCGGGGGCGTTGACCAAGCATCTGGGCAAGTCCGGCATGGGCAAGGCAGGATCCGGGAAGTCGGGTTCAGGGAAATCCGGGCGGTAGGTGGGCGGTTGCGCGTCTGGTTGGAACTGGACTGGGGCGCTGCCCCAGACCCCGAGGTTTATTTTGCAAGATGAAAAGGGAAGCGGCGCGCGTTGACGCGTGGCGCAGCTATTCTGTATCTGTGCTGCGCAGTGCGAGAATGGCGAAGATGCCGAAGGTCGCGAGGCCCATGACGGCGACGTTGGCGGGGCTCCAATTGGCGACGATCACGCCGACCAGCGCCCAGATCACCGTCATGCCGTATTCCGGCGCACGGTGCAGGCGATATTGGACCACCACAGCGATGGCGAGGCCGATGCTGAGAGCCGTCAGGGCGGCGAATGTCTCGCCTTGAAGGCCGTAGCCTGCGCTGAGCAGCCCGAGGCTGACGGCGGAGGCGGCGGTGAGCCAGCCTGCGTAGATCGCAACCGGGGCCTGTTGATACCAGCGATCGGTGTCGCCGACGCGGAAAAGGCTGAGGACAGCAGCGCCGAGCATCACCCAGATCAGGATCGTGGCGGCGATGGGTGAGAGCTGCGCTATGGGCAACCATGTGGCGCCGACGGCGAGGCTGACGAAAAGGGGCGGGCGCATGGCGGCCCAGTCGGTGTCATCCGAGCGGCGCAGCAGGCCGAAGCCGGTGCCGATCAGCAGCCAGACATAGATCAGCCCCCAGATCGCGAAGGCATAGCCCGAGGGCTGCACCGGCGGGTCGACTTGCGGCACCGGAAATTGCGAGGGATCGAACCCGTCGAATCCCCTGACCAGCAATGGTGAGGCGGCGAAGGCGAGCGCCGCGAGCAGCAGGAGGAAGGACCAGAGGCGCCGCACCGGTCAGACCAACGTGCCGTCGGGGGCGATGCGGGTCTTGCCCCGCAGCCAAGGGTGCAGCGCATCCGGCAGATCGACCGAGCCGTCCGCCTGCTGGCCATTCTCCAGCACCGCGATCAGGCAGCGGCCCACCGCCAGACCGGATCCGTTGAGGCTGTGCAGAAATTCGGGTTTGCCGCCATCGCCAGGTTTGAACCGCGCGTTCATGCGGCGGGCCTGAAAATCGCCGCAGACCGAACAGGAGGAGATTTCGCGGTAGCTGTCCTGACCCGGCAACCAGACCTCGATGTCGTGGGTGCGCTGAGCGCTGAAGCCCATGTCGCCGGTGCAAAGCACGACGGTGCGGTAAGGCAGGCCGAGTTTCTCCAGAATCGCCTGCGCGCAGGTCGTCATGCGGTCCAGCTCTGTGCGGCTGTCATCGGGATGGGTGATGCTGACCATCTCGACCTTTTCGAACTGGTGCTGGCGCAGCATACCCGCGGTGTCGCGGCCTGCGCTGCCAGCCTCGGAGCGGAAACACTGCGAATGGGCGACGTAGCGGCGTGGCAGGGAGGATTCGTCGATTGTCAGCCCGTGCACGATGTTGGTCAGGGTGACTTCGGAGGTGGGGATCAGCCACCAGCCATCGGTCGTCCGGTAGCTGTCCTCGCCGAATTTGGGCAATTGTCCTGTGCCGAGCATCATTTCGTCGCGCACCAGCACCGGCGTCCAGGTTTCTTGCAAGCCGTGTTCCTCGACATGGGTGTCGAGCATGAATTGCGCCAGCGCGCGGTGCACACGGGCCACGGCGCCCTTGAGCACGACAAAGCGGCTGCCGGAGAGTTTGGCGGCGGTCTCGAAATCCATACCGGGCAGAACGCCCGCGATCTCGTAATGTTCTCTGGGCGTGAAATCCAGCGCGCGGGGTGTGCCCCAGCGGTGGATTTCGACGTTATCCGCGTCGTCTGCGCCCACGGGCACATCTGCATGCGGCAGGTTGGGGATGCCCATCAGCCGGTCTGTCAGCTCTGCGTCGCGCTCTTTGGCTTCTGTCTGTCTGGCGGCCATCTGGGCTTTGGCTGCGCTGACTTGCGTGCGCAGGCGTTCGAATTCGGCCTCGTCGCCGCGCGCCTTGGCGGCACCGACCTGCTTTGCTGCGGCGTTTTGGTCTGCCTGTGCGGTTTCGGCTGCATGGATGGCGCTGCGTCGTGCGGTGTCCAGCGCCAGGAGCTGCTGCGACATGGGCGCCAGATTGCGACGGGCAAGGCCCTGATCGAACGCGTCGGCGGCGTCGCGGATGGCGCGGATGTCGTGCATCGGAGGTGTCCTTTGTGGAGCTCTTTTGTTGCAGGCGTCCGGAGGAATGACAAGCCACCCGTGTCCCCTTTAACGCGCGTCCGGGCGAGTTTCCAGCCAGTCGTTGAGCAAGGCCACCCAAGTGCGTGCCCCGTCGGTGGCCGAAACGACGCCCACGACCTGCCACTGGTCGTCCTTGCGGGTCAGAGCCGGGCCGCCGGAATTGCCCGGTCGCGCGGGGCAGGCCAGGATCAGCGGGTCGCCGGTGCCGATGCAATCTTTGCGCCCCGACAGCATATGCGGCCGGTGATCGTGATAGCCTATGAGGGCGAAGGGGCCGTTGGCGTCGGTGGTGCGCAGCGGCGTGATGGCAAGCGGTTCGGTCAGGTGCAAAAGTGCGATATCATTTTGCAGATCAAGACCTTGGGTATTCAGCGCCTTTGGGTGGATCTCGACCTGTTTGACCCTTGCATGGCCCTGATGCTGACCCCGCAGCCAGCCTGCGACAAAGTGCAGATCCTCGGGCGCGGTGGGCTGATCGTCGCGCAGCACGCAATGCGCCGCCGTGAGCACCAGCGCAGGCGCGATCAGCGCGCCCGAACACATGCCGCGACGGTTGAAACCTGCGGTATTGACGCGGCCTATGGCGTGAAACTGCGGATGATCCTGCGCGGGGATCGCGGGCAGGGTCTGGGCTGTGGCTTGGCCGGCCAGGAGCAGGAGGATGGCGAGAAGGCGGGTCATAAGACGTGTCTATCAGAGCATATGCCGCTTGCGAAAGCACAACCGGGGCACCGCGCAAGGAAGGCAACGGGCAAGGCGGGGCGCGCGCAGAATCTGAAAATACACCCTTGGAGCCAAAACCTGCACCCCAAGCGCGTCAACCCGCCTTGCAAAGACCCGTCCAGCACCATAGGTTTCGCCCAATTCGCGGGACGTCCCGCCTGACCAAAGGAGCCTTTACATGGATGGTGGCAGCGCAATTGCCCAGTTTGTTCCGCTGATCCTGATCTTTGCGATCATGTATTTCCTGCTCATTCGTCCGCAGCAGAAAAAGGTCAAGGAACACCAGAAAATGGTCCAGGCTCTGCGCCGGGGCGATCAGGTCATCACCCAGGGCGGGCTGATCGGCAAGGTGACGAAAGTCAAGGATGACAATGAGGTAGAGGTCGAATTGTCGGAAAACGTCAAGGTGCGCGTGGTGCAGAGCACGATCGCGCAGGTCGTGTCGAAAACCGAACCGGCCAAAGCCTCCTGACGGCGCCCTGGCGCCCCGAACGACTGCCCTGAACTGAATTGACTGCCCAGGCTGATTGCCCTTACTGACTGCCTGCCCGAATGACTGCCCGAAAGGCCCGCGATGCTTCAGATCGACCTTTGGAAACGTGTCCTGATCTGGGCGGTGGTGGCGACGGGTCTGTTGCTGGCGCTGCCCAATGGATTCTACAACCGCGTCGAGCAGCACAACGACGCGCTGGCCGCGATCGAGGTGGCGGGCGAAACCGACGAATTGCGCGAACAGGCGGCCGGTTGGCCGGAATTCATGCCGTCGGCGCTGGTCAATCTGGGTCTGGATCTGCGGGGCGGCGCGCATCTGTTGGCCGAGGTCCGTATTCAGGAGGTCTATGCCGCGCGGATGGAGGCGTTCTGGCCTGACGTGCGGGATGCCTTGCGCGACGTGCGCGCCGACGTGGGCACGATCCAGCTTGACCAGACCGCGCCCGAGGATGTGCTGCGGGTGCGGATTTCTCAGCCCGAGGGGATGTCCACCGCCATAGCGCAGGTGCGCGCGCTGAGCCAGGAGACGCTGTCGATGACCGGCACGCTGACCTCGGATATCGACGTGAGCGCCAGCGACGACACCCTGACCATCACGCTGAGCGATGATGAACGCGCGGCGACGGCGGAACGCACGCTGCTGCAATCGCTTGAAATCATTCGCAGACGGATCGACGAGGTCGGCACGCGCGAGCCGACGATCCAGCGGCAGGGATCCGAGCGTATCCTCATCCAGGTGCCGGGCATCGGATCGGCGGCTGAGCTGAAAGCGATCATCGGCACCACCGCACAACTGACATTTCAGCCGGTGGTCAGCCGCGCGACCGAGGCGGGCGGAAATCCCGGCATCGGCAATGAAATCGTGCCGTCGGTGGACGAGGTGGGCGTCTTTTACACGCTGGAATCCGCCCCCGTCGTGACCGGCGAGGAACTGGTCGATGCGCAGCCTGCGTTCGATCAGAATGGCCGGCCAGCGGTGAATTTCCGCTTCAACCCGTCGGGCGCGCGCAAATTCGGCGATTACACGGCGGAAAACATCGGCAGCCCCTTTGCCATCGTGCTTGACGACGAGGTGATCAGCGCGCCAGTGATCCAGAGCCATATCTCGGGTGGGTCGGGCATCATCACCGGGGATTTCAGCGTCGAGGAATCGACCAATCTGGCGGTGCTCTTGCGCGCAGGTGCGCTGCCTGCCGGTCTCGATTTCCTCGAGGAACGCACGATTGGCCCCGAACTGGGCCAGGACAGCATCGACGCGGGCAAGGTCGCCACAACCGTGGCCTTTGCCGCCGTGCTGATTTTCATGGGGCTGAGTTACGGGCTTTTCGGGCTCTTTGCCAATATCGCGCTGATCATCAACGTGGCGCTGATATTCGGTTTGCTCAGTCTGGTCGGCGCGACGCTGACGCTGCCCGGCATTGCGGGGATCGTGCTGACCGTGGGTATGGCGGTCGACGCCAACGTGCTGGTTTTCGAGCGCATACGCGAAGAGCTGAAAACCGCCAAAGGGCCTGCCCGCGCCATCGAGCTGGGTTATGAAAAGGCGCTGAGCGCGATTATCGACGCCAACATCACCACTTTCCTGACGGCTTTGATCCTCTTTGCCATGGGCTCCGGCCCGGTGCGCGGCTTTGCGATCACGCTGGGCCTGGGCATAATGACATCGGTCTTTACGGCGATATTCGTAACCCGTCTTTTGATCGTGCTCTGGTTCGAACGCCGCCGCCCCAAGACAATCGAGGTCTGAGACATGCGCCTGAAACTCGTCCCCACCGAGACGTCCTGGGATTTCTTTTCACGCTCGCGCCTGTGGCTGGGTATTTCGGGTGTCATGATGGTGGTGGCCTTCGTGTCCTTCGTGTTGCAGGGGCTGAACTACGGCATCGATTTCCGGGGCGGCACCACGATCCGGACGCAGGCCGAAACGCCCATCGACGTGGCGCAATACCGCGAGGCGATGGCTGCGCTGGAGCTGGGTGACATCAGCATCACCGAAGTTTTCGACCCCTCGTTCGACGAAAACCAGCACGTGGCGATGGTCCGCATTCAGGCGCAGGACGACGAAGAGGCGGTCTCGACCGAGGTGATCGAGCGGGTCGAGGCGGCATTGGTCGAAATTGCGCCGGACATCGAATTTCTGTCGGTCGAATCGGTAGGGCCCAAGGTGTCCGGCGAATTGATCCAGACGGCGATACTGGCCGTGGTCCTCGCCATCGGGGCGGTGCTGATCTATATATGGATGCGGTTTGAGTGGCAGTTCGCGCTGGGCGCCGTTGTGGCGCTTGTGCATGACGTCTTGTTGACCATCGGGATCTTTTCAGAGCTTCAGATCAAGTTCGATCTGGCGATCATCGCGGCGCTGCTGACCATCGTGGGCTATTCATTGAACGATACGGTGGTCGTCTTCGACCGGGTCCGCGAGAACCTGCGAAAATACAAGAAACGCGATTTCAGAGAGGTGCTCAATCTCAGCATCAACGAGACGCTGAGCCGGACGGTGATGACGTCCGTCACGACGCTTCTGGCGCTGATCTCGCTCTTTGTGCTGGGCGGCGACGTGATCCGGGGCTTTGTCTTTGCGATGATCTGGGGTGTGATCATCGGGACATACAGTTCGATCTTCGTGGCCAGCGCCATGTTGCTCTGGCTGGGGGTCAAGCGGGACTGGTCCAAGACCGATCCCGACGCCGGCAACCAGTATTCCGGTATAGATGCCTGATGCCTTGATCGCTGCGGCGCTGACGCCGGGGCTGATCTGGCTGATACTCACGATTGCGGTCGCGGGCGTCGTGCGCGGGTTTTCCGGCTTTGGCACGGCACTGGTGTTTGTCCCGGTGGCGGGCGCGTTTCTGGCCCCTGCGGATATCATCACGATCATGGTGCTGACCGGGCTGCTCAGCACGGCGACGTTGATGCCGCGCGCCTGGAAACATGCCGACCGCACCGAGGTGTCCTGGCTGGCTGCGGCCTCGGTGGTGACGGTGCCGCTGGGGATCATGGCTCTGGGCATTCTGGACCCGCTGGCCATTCGCTGGTTCGTTGCGGGCATGGCGGGCACCACGCTGGTCTTGATGGTCTTGGGTTGGCGCTATACCGGGCATATCGGGCGCGGCGGATTGCTGGGTCTGGGCGCGGCTGCGGGGCTGACCGGCGGCATGACGGGCGTGTCCGGGCCGATCATCATCCTGTTTTATCTGGCGGGTCAGGCGCGGGCGCAAAACGTGCGGGCCAACACGATCCTGTACCTGGGGGTGCTGGATGTGGTGATCGGTGCCAATCTTTTCCTGGGCGGTCTGGGCCGACCCGAGGCGATCTGGCTGGCGGCCCTGCTGTGCCTGCCCTATTTTGTCACCAGCCTGATCGGTCAGGCGCTGTTTCGCCCGGAACTCGAGCGGGTTTACCGCTCCGTGACCTATATCGTGATAGCACTTGCGGTTGCCAGCGGCCTGCCGGTTTGGCAATGACGTGGCAGAGCGGACAACGAAAGGGAGACGACATGCGGTTGAACGAGATCACTTATTCCGACGCCCGCCCGGTGGACAGCTACGGCCCCGGCTTTTTCCGCGTGGGCGGCACCGTGCATGAGGGTGCGATGTGTCTGTCGGCCAATGGTGTGTCGCCCTGGGGCGGATACGGTGACGCCGACACGCTGCGCGCGCTGATCGGCGAGATCGACGTGCTGTTCATCGGCACCGGCGCCGAGATCGCGCATATCCCGGCGGATCTGCGCGACACGCTCGAGAGTGAGGGGCTGGGGGTCGAGGTCATGGCCTCGCCTGCGGCGTGCCGCACGTTCAACGTGCTCTTGTCCGAGGGGCGGCGGGTGGCGATCGCGGTGCTGCCGGTCTGACCGTTTGGTGTGTCGAGATTGCGGGACCGGGGCACCGCCGTCGCTATTGGGCCGGAACCAATGGCGCATTGATGACGACCTCCGGAGGTCTGTTTTGCAAAGTGAAAGGGGAAGGGGCGCTTTGAACGGAATGCGTGTCTCTGATTTGAGCGTGGCGCGCGGCGGTGTGCGGGTGTTGGAGGGGGTGTCGTTCACGCTGCCTGCGGGCAATGCGCTGGTGTTGCGCGGGCCAAACGGGATCGGCAAGACGACGTTGATGCGCTGCGTCGCGGATTTGCAGCCTGCGCTGGCGGGGATCGTTACGGGGGCCGAGGACCGAGTGGCCTATGCAGGGCATGCGGACGGGCTCAAGGCGATGCTGTCTGTGGCGGAGAATTTGCGGTTTTGGGCGCGGGTGTTCGGGACCGACGGGATCGAAGCGGCGTTGACCGCGTTCGATCTGGAGGCGTTGCAGGATCGGCCCGCGGGCACGCTGTCGGCGGGGCAGAAGCGGCGGCTGGGGCTGGCGCGGATGTTGGTCACGGGGCGGCCTGTCTGGGTGCTGGACGAGCCAACGGTGTCCCTGGACGTGGCGTCGGTTGCCTTGTTCGCTGACGCTGTGGGGGCGCATCTGGCGCGCGGCGGATCGGCGTTGATGGCGACGCATATCGATCTGGGGCTGGACCGGGCGGAGGTGTTGGATCTGACGCCGTTCAAGGCACGGCGCGCTGTGGACGAGGCCTATCTGTGAGCGCGCTTTTGACACGGGATCTGGCGCTTGCAGTGCGGGCGGGGGGCGGTTTCGGGCTGGGCCTTGCTTTTTTCCTGATCGTGGTCGTGCTGGTGCCATTCGGGGTCGGGCCAGAGCAGGCGTTGCTGGGGCGGATCGCGCCTGGGATCTTGTGGCTGGGGGCGCTCCTGGCGTGTCTGCTGTCGCTCGACCGGATTCTTGCGCTTGACTGGGAGGATGGATCGCTCGATCTGCTGGCGACCGCGCCACTGCCGATGGAGTTGCTCGTGAGCACCAAGGCATTGGCGCATTGGATCACTTCGGCGTTACCGCTGGTGGTGGCCGCACCGCTGCTGGGGGTGCTGCTGAACCTGCCGGGGCCGGGCTATCTGTGGCTGCTGGTGTCGCTGGCGGTGGGCACGCCTGCGCTGTCGGTGATCGGCACCTTCGGGGCGGCGCTGACAGTAGGGCTCAAGCGTGGCGGGCTGCTGATGAGCCTTTTGGTGCTGCCGCTTTATGTGCCGACGCTGATTTTCGGAGCCGAGGTGGCGCGGCGGGGCGCGGCCGGTCTTGAGGTGGCGCAACCGCTGACGATGCTGGCGGGGATCACGTTTGGCGTGATCGCCTTGTTGCCATTTGCTTCTGCGGCTGTGTTGCGCATTAACCTGCGATAGCCCATCTGTTAGAAGACCCGCAAAGAGGAGAATTGCATGGCGTCGGTCTGGGAATATGCCAATCCGGTCAAGTTCATACGCACCACCGACCGGGTGATGCCATGGCTGTGGGCGGGGTCTGCGATCTGTCTGGTCGTGGGGCTGGTCTGGGGGTTCTTCTTTACGCCGGACGATTTCCGGCAAGGATCGACGGTCAAGATCATCTATCTGCACGTGCCGTCGGCGCTGATGGCGATCAATGCCTGGCTGATGATGCTGGTGGCTTCGCTGATCTGGATCGTGCGCCGCCATCACGTCTCGGCGCTGGCGGCGCGTGCTGCGGCCCCTGTGGGCGCGGTCATGACGGTGATCGCGCTGGCCACCGGCGCGTTCTGGGGCCAGCCGATCTGGGGGACGTGGTGGGTGTGGGATCCGCGGCTGACGTCGTTCCTGATCCTGTTCCTGTTCTATCTGGGCTACATCGCGCTCTGGTCTGCGATCGAGGATGACGATTCCGCCGCCGATCTGACGTCGATCCTGTGTCTTGTGGGATCGGTCTTTGCATTGTTGTCGCGTTATGCGGTAAATTTCTGGAACCAGGGTCTGCATCAGGGCGCGTCATTGTCATTGGACAAAGAGGAAAATGTGGCGGATGTGTTCTACTTTCCGCTGCTGGTGTGCATCGCGGGGTTTGTGCTGCTCTTCATCGCATTGGTGTTTTTGCGCACGCAAACGGAAATCAGGGCGCGGCGGACCCGCGTTCTGCTGGCACGGGAGCGGCAGGGATGACGCCTGATCTTGGGAAATATGCGGTGTCGGTGCTGTCGTCCTACGGGGTGAGCATCGCGCTGATCGTCGTGCTGGTGGCCTGGTCGGTCATGCGTGCGCGGCGGGTGAGATCCGCGCTTGAACGGATCGAGACGCGGGTGCGGCGCAATGGCTAAATTTTCGCCTTTGATGGTCGTGCCGCCGGTGATCTTTGCCAGCTTTGCGGTGCTGGCCTATGTCGGCATGTTCCGCGACGACCCGCAGGGCCTGCCGTCGACCCGCGTCGGGCTGCCCGCCCCTGCCGTGACCGAGGTGGCGTTGGCGGGCTATCCGGCTGTCACCGCCGAAATGCTGAAAAGCGGCGAGGTGACGCTGGTCAATTTCTGGGCCAGCTGGTGCCCGCCGTGCCGCGCCGAACACCCCAGATTGCTGGAGCTTGAGGCCGAGGGCATTTCGATCATCGGGATCAATTTCAAGGACGATGCCAGAAACGCGACGCGCTACCTCGAGGATGACGACAACCCGTTTTCCGCCGTCGCCTACGACCCCAAGGGACGCACCGCCATCGACTGGGGCGTGACTGCGCCGCCAGAGACGTTCATCATCGACGGTGCAGGCACCGTGCTCTACCGTTTTGCGGGGCCGCTGGTGGGCAGCGATTACGAGCAGCGTTTCGCCCCGGAACTGACCCGCGCACTGGGGAATCAGTCGCCGCAATAACGCCTCAGACGTCAGAAATTTCGGGCGGCGGGGTCTGCGCATGGTGGCCGGGAGAGGCCGCATAAGCGCCGGCGACAGCCAGCACGAAAAGCGCGCCCGCTTGCAGGATGGTCAGGAACTTCATGGCACAGCCTCATTGCTCTCGTGCGCTCTTGATGGCGCGTCTTGTGACTATGTGTAAGAGCCTGCGCAGCGTGCGTCATCCCACATAAACGTCATTGGCGAAAATATGCGCACAGCCCGCCCAAAGTGCCAGTCTGCGGTGCGGAAATGAGACGCCGGATGGGGCTTCAGGCCCAGCCGCCGTGCAGCCCGATGATCTGACCGCTGAGAAAGCGTGCCTTGTCCGACACGAGGAAGGCCGCCAATTGCGCGACATCTTCGGGCGTGCCGAATCGCGGTAGCGCGGTCAGTTCCGCCACCAGCGCATCCGCCCCGCCCGGTCGTTGCGGCAGCAAAAGGCGAGCGCATGGCATGGCATGGCCCGCCTGTCCCTATTCCCGAACGATCGCAGCGCCGATTCCCGAAGACCCCCCGGTGATCAGCGCCATCGGGGCCATCTAGGCTACGTCTTTGGCCAGATTGCGCAGCACGTAATGCAGCACACCGCCGTTTTCGATGTATTCGATCTCGATCCCGGTATCTATCCGGCATTTCAGCGTGATCGTCTTTTCGGACCCGTCGGAAAACGTGATCGTGCAGGGCACCTCGGCCAGCGGGCTGATCGTGTCGAGCCCGTCAATGGCCACGGTTTCCTCGCCCGTCAGACCCAGCGATTTGCGCGTGTCGCCGCCCGTGAATTCGAACGGGATCACCCCCATGCCCACCAGATTGGAGCGGTGGATCCGCTCGAAGCTCTCGGCGATGACCGCCTTGACGCCGAGCAAAGCCGTGCCCTTGGCCGCCCAGTCGCGCGAGGACCCTGCGCCGTATTGCTCACCGCCAAAGATCACCAGCGGGATGCCGGCCTCTTGATAGGCCATGGCGGCGTCGAAGATGCTGGCCTGCTTGCCGTCGGGCCCGCGTGTATAGCCGCCTTCGACGCCGTCCAGCATCTCGTTCTTGATGCGGATATTGGCGAAGGTGCCGCGCATCATGATCTCGTGATTGCCCCGGCGCGAGCCGTAAGAGTTGAATTCGCGGGGTGCGACCTGCCGTTCGGTCAGATATTTGCCTGCGGGCGTGCTTTCCTTGAACGATCCGGCGGGCGAGATGTGGTCGGTGGTGATCATGTCGCCCAAGAGCGCCAGAACCTTGGCACCTTTGATGTTCTCGATCTTCTTGGTGTCCATGGTGATGCCCTGAAAATAGGGCGGATTCTGCACATAGGTCGAGGTGGGCGGCCAATCATAGGTCTTCTGATCGGTCGTCTCGACCCCTTGCCATTTGTCGTCGCCCTTGAACACGTCGGCATACTTGCTCTGGAACGCCTCGCGCGTCACGGTGCGCTCGACCAGTTCGGCGATCTCCTTGGAGGAGGGCCAGATGTCCTTGAGATAGACGTTATTGCCGTTCTGGTCCTGCCCCAGCGGGTCTTTGGTGATGTCGACGTTCATGTCGCCGACCAGCGCATAGGCCACGACCAGCGGCGGTGAGGCGAGGTAATTGGCACGCACGTCCGGTGAAATCCGCCCTTCGAAATTTCGGTTGCCCGACAGGACGGAGGTTGCGATCAGGTCGCCTTCGATGATCGCCTCGGATAGTTCCGGCGCGATCGGGCCTGAGTTGCCGATGCAGGTGGTGCAGCCATAGCCCACGAGGTTGAAGCCGATGGCGTCCAGATCTTCTTGCAGGTCCGCGGCCTCGAGATAGGCCGACACGACCTGCGATCCGGGTGCGAGCGAGGTTTTCACCCACGGCTTGCGCGTCAGTCCCAGCGCGCGGGCCTTGCGCGCCACCAGACCGGCGCCGATCATTACATAGGGGTTCGACGTGTTGGTGCACGACGTGATCGACGCGATCACGATGGAGCCGTCGTGCAGCTTGTAATCCGCGCCCTTGACCGAGGCCGCGTTGTGGTGGCCGACGTCGCCGGGAATGTCGCAAGGGGCGGGCTGCCCGCCTTCGTCCATCCAGTCGCGGGTCTGGTTGGACTTGGCCGAAGGCTCGGGCCGCTCGCCCATGATGTATTTGCCGAATGCATCGGCCGCTTCGGTGAGTGCTACGTAATCCTGCGGACGCTTGGGCCCTGCGATGGCAGGCACGATGGTGCCCATGTCCAGATGCATCGTGTCGGTGTAGATCGGCGCGTAATCGTCGCCGCGCCAAAAGCCGTTTTCGCGTGCATAGGCCTCGACCAGCGCGATGCGGTCCATGTCACGGCCTGTGGTTTTCAGGTAGCGCAACGTCTCGTCGTCGATCGGGAAATAGCCGCAGGTCGCGCCGTATTCGGGGGCCATGTTGGCGATGGTCGCCCGGTCCGCCAGCGGCAATGTGTCCAGCCCCTTGCCGTAGAATTCGACGAATTTGCCGACCACACCCTTGGAGCGCAGCATTTCGACCACCTTGAGCACCAGATCGGTGCCGGTGGTGCCCTCCATCATCTGGCCTGTCAGCTCGAACCCGACGACCTCGGGGATGAGCATGGAAATCGGCTGGCCCAGCATCGCGGCCTCGGCCTCGATCCCGCCGACGCCCCAGCCCAGAACGGCGGCACCGTTGACCATCGTGGTATGGCTGTCGGTGCCCACGAGGGTGTCGGGGTATGCCACCATTTCGCCGGTCTGATCGGTGTCGGTCCAGACGGTCTGCGCCAGATATTCAAGGTTCACCTGATGGCAGATACCGGTGCCGGGGGGGACGACGCGAAAGTTGTTGAACGCCTTCTGACCCCATTTGAGGAACGTATACCGCTCCATGTTGCGCTCGTATTCGCGGTCCACGTTCATCTGAAAGGCACGCGGATTGCCGAATTCGTCGATCATCACCGAATGGTCGATGACCAGATCCACGGGGTTGAGCGGGTTGATCTTGTTGGGATCGCCGCCCAAAGCCACGATGCCGTCGCGCATCGCCGCCAGATCGACCACCGCCGGCACGCCGGTGAAATCCTGCATCAGCACGCGGGCAGGGCGGTAAGCGATTTCGCGCGGGTTCTTGCCGCCCTTGGTGGCCCATGTCGCAAACGCCTTGATATCGTCCTGCGTCACCGTCTTGCCATCCTCGAACCGCAACATGTTTTCCAGCACCACTTTCAAAGCGGCAGGCAGCCTGGAAAAATCGCCAAGTCCGGCCTCGGTCGCGGCGGGGATGGAGTAATACGCAAGGCTCTGATCGCCGACCTTGAGGGTGCGGCGGGTCTTGGCGCTGTCGTGTCCGGTGACGATGGGCATGGGCTGTCCTTTCCAGAGGAGGAAGAATGGCGGGAATTTGAGCTGTATGTGCCTCAGTCGGGCCTTGCGATCAAGGGGGTGTGGCAATTTGTATACCATTGCACACTAGAAAATACCAGCAATTGTCGGCTTTGATCGCTGTGGCCCCAGCGCACGCGGCCTGTTGCCCCAGAACACGGGGTTTGCACGGGGTTTGCATGGGGTTTGCACGTCAGGTTGCAGATGTCTCGCGCAACGGTGATTGGTCATTACAACGGACTTTGGTTAGCACCGGTGCCTGAGACCAACATGCGAACAAGGTGGATATGGATGCGGCGGATTCTGGCGCTTATCGGGATAATATGGCTGGCTGCGGGGCAGGTCGTCTTCGCGCAGGGGACCGGAGCACAGGGGACCGGAGCGCAGGAAAATGGGGTGCAGGACAATCCGGTGCTGGTCGAGCTCTATACCTCGCAGGGCTGTTCGTCCTGCCCGCCCGCCGACAAGCTGCTGGGCCAACTGGCCGCGCGTGACGACGTGATCGCGCTGGCGTTGCACGTGGATTACTGGGATTACATCGGCTGGAAGGACAGCTTTGCCAATTCGGCCCATGCCAAGCGGCAACGCGCCTATGCCGCCAAGGGCGGTCGCCGGTCGGTCTATACACCGCAGATGATCGTGGATGGCACCGATCACGTGGTAGGCAACCGGCCAATGGATGTCGCCGACATCATTCAGAGGCACCGCGCGCAGGAAAATTTCGTGGATTTGCAGATCACACGGCAAGGCAATCAGGTGAGCATTGACGCGCAAGCAACGGGCCGCGTCGGCAAAACCTCGATCTATCTGGTGCGCTATTCGCCGTTCGAGACGGTGGCGATCAAACGCGGTGAAAACGCGGGTCGCACGCTGATGTATTACAACGTGGTCACGTCATGGGACCGGATCGACGGCTGGAACGGGTCAGACCGCTATTCCGGATCCGTGACCGTTTCGGGCGACGCGCCGGTGGTGGTGATCGTGCAGGACGGCTATCACGGGTCGGTTCTGGCCTCTGCGCGTCTGCGCTGACGTTCGGGTTTCCAGCGGCGGTGAATCCAGAACCATTGCTCGGGCGTGGCGCGGACACGACGTTCCAGGGCGTCGCTCATCGCGCGGGTCATATCCACCGGATCGCCGTGCGGAATGGGTGCGTCAAAGCTCACCTCGAACGATAGCCCATCCGCCGCGCGCTGCCCGAAAAACGGGATCAGCAGGGCATCGGTGCGCAGCGCGATATCCGCCGCCGAAGTCAGCGTCGGTGTCGGACGTCCCATAAAGTCTATGGTTTCGCCCTTGCTGGAATAGATATCAAAGAGCAGCACGCCCATGCCGCCTTGTCGCAGATGCCGCACCAGACCCATGGTGCCGCGCGGTCCCTGCTCGAACACCGGGCCGGACAGGGCGTGCATGTTGGCCGCATAATGCCGGTTGAAAAACGGGTTCGACAGCGGGCGATAAAGCCCGCCGATCTCGAACCCCCGCGCGACCAGAGCTGCGCGCGGCGCTTCGAAATTCCCGAAATGCCCGGTGACGAAGAGCACCGGCTGGCCGGTTTCGCGCGCGTTGAGCGCTGCCTCATATCCCGGACCGCTGATCGGCGCGTCCTGCATCCGCGCCAGCAGGCCCATAACGTCGTAATTCTCGATGATTGTCCGACCGGCATTGTTGGCGACGGCCTCTGCGATGCGCTTGCGGGTTTCAGGCGGCATCTCGGGCCAGACATAGGCCAGATTGGCCAGCGCCCGGTCGCGGTATCCGGCGCGGGGTGCGATAAGACGCGCCATGATCCAACCCATCAAAGGCACCCGCCTGTCCCACGGCAGGAGCAACGCGACCCGGATCAGCCCGCGCAGCACCAGATCGGTCAGCCGGTCCGCCAAAGACCAGGCCACTGCCGCTGGCACGACGGCCTGTTTCGCGACCGCGTCGGACGTTTCGGGAGGCGTGTCAGGATCGGTCAAACGGGCAAGGCCTTGTGCAGCGACCCCTTTGGCATAATCCGCCGGGCCCGCGATCTCAAGCCACAGTCAGGCGCCGCCACATGGGCCCGACGCCACCAGTAGGCGTCAGTCTTCCACGTCCTCGGCCACGACAAGGGTGATTTCCTGCGCCTCGACCAGATTGCGAATGGCCAACGTCATCGCACTTTGCGCCTCTTCCCCGACCTTGGGTTTGATGGTGCCGGCCTCCGACATCTCTTCGCGCAGCCCCTCGGCCAGACGTTTGGACATGTTGGTGAGGATGAACTCGACGATTTCCGCGTCTCCGGCCTGTTTGCCGTAGGCCAGCGCGGCGGTCAGTGCCGCAGGCTCCACATCGCGCACGACGCGGGGAATGTCGCGCCCGGCGATGCGTTCGGGGATATTGGCAAAGGTAAAGATCGACTTGCGCACCTCGTCGGCAAAGATGCTGTCGGTCTCGTCAAGCCCTGTTAAAAGCGCGTCGCGGGTGCCTGCGGGCGACATATTGAGGATTTCGCCCAGCCGGTTCTGCGGCGGGCTCTCGAACGCACGGGGCGGCTGCGATTCGAGTTGGGTGGCGATGCTGATGCCGATCCGATCGACCGCTTCGGGTGTGACATTGCCGGTCATCGACACGGCATAGGTGATCAGGCGTGCCTTGTCGCCGGGCAGTTTGCCGAGGATTTCGGCAGCCTTGGTCACGTCGATCTTGGACATAAGAACGGCGGCGACCTGCGTGCTTTCGCCCTCGACGATCTTGATCAGTTTCTTGACCTCGAGCGCGTTGATCCGTGCCCAGGGGTCGCCCATTTGGCGCACTCCCGCCTCTTTGCGCAGGCGTCGTGCGGTATGGGCGCTGATCTTTCCGTCTAGCGCGTCCAGCGCACCACCGATGTCGCCGGGGAAACTGATCCCGACGGCCTCTAGCTCGTCGGCGAATTCGCGCACCACCTCGGCCAGAGTGTCGCGGTCGACATAGCGCATGGTGCCAAGCTGCTGTGTCAGGTCCGATTGCATCGCGTCGGGCAATGAGGCCAGCGCGACATCCGCCCCCTCGTTGAGGATGAACTGGACAATGATCGCGGCCTTTTGCGGGCGTGTCAGGTGCGGCTTGGGACGGCGGGCAACCGCAGAGGCCCGCGCGGGGGCGGGAAGCTGGGCGATGGGGGTCATGGTGGTCATCTCAGGGGCGCTCCGGTTGATCTGCTGTAACGCTAGCGCCCCGGAGTTAACAAAGACCTGTGGATTGAGGACAATTGCATGATAAAACCGCATTGGCTTTGGCGCAGGGTCGCAAATGCCCACCTGAGCCGCCAAGCGCCGGGCGGTCAAAAAGATGGACCGACACCGCCGTCAGTGCCGCGACAAGCGCTTTTTCGGCCCGGTCTCCGGCACCAACGCGCAACCGGATCTGAACTTGTGCGGCAGCCACGAGGCCCAAAACAGGCCGACAATCTATGAAAAGCCCGCAAACAGGCATCTCAGGGCGGAAGGGCCCCCTGAAACACAACAAAGACGGCTCTTGACCGAGGTCCGAGGCCGCCTTTGCGCACATGAGGTATGTGGGTCGTGCCTGAGATTGACGCGGGGCAGACGTGCCTAAATGCCCCGATTGTCACATCAGATTTGCTGGGTGTCGGTTTAGCCGACGGTCGCGATGCAGCTGCTGGTGGCCGAATCGTAGACCAGGCCATCCGCGCAGGACATCACCTGCGACTTGCTGCTCGGGCAGCCCATGGCGAGTGTCAACGTCGGCGCGATCGTCAGGGCGGCCGCGGTCAAAAGCGTTTTGATTTTCATCAGGTCTCTCCTGTTATGGTCGTCAGAAAAAAGTAGCACGCCCGCGCCGTTCGTCAAAACCATCAGATGCAATACAGTGGAAAACTGCGAAGATTTATTCTGAACCGCCGAAAACCCGGGCAAAAATCGTATCCACATGTTTGGTGTGATAGCCCAGATCGAACTTTTTCTCGATCTCGCCCGCGCTGAGGGCGGCTGTGACGTCCGTATCGGCCAGAAGCTCGGTCTTGAAATCCGCGCCCGCCTCCCAGACCTTCATCGCGTTGCGCTGCACCAGCGTGTAGGCATCCTCGCGGCTGACCCCGGCCTGGGTCAACGCCAGCAGAACGCGCTGGGACATCACAAGACCGCGAAACCGGTTCATGTTCTGCATCATGTTCTCTGGGTAAATCACCAGTTTATCTATGACATTCGTCAATCGAGCCAGCGCGAAATCCAGCGTGATGGTGGTGTCGGGGCCGATGTTGCGCTCGACGCTTGAGTGCGAAATATCGCGCTCATGCCAGAGCGCCACGTTTTCCATCGCGGGGATCACGGCCATGCGGACAAGCCGCGCCAGACCGGTCAGGTTTTCGGTCAGCACGGGGTTGCGCTTGTGCGGCATCGCGCTCGACCCCTTTTGACCCTTGGCAAAGAATTCCTCGGCCTCGAGCACTTCGGTGCGCTGCATGTGGCGGATTTCAGTGGCCACGTTTTCGATGCTGCTGGCGATCACGCCGAGTGTCGCGAAAAACGCCGCATGCCGGTCGCGGGGAATTACCTGCGTGCTGATCGGCTCGGGCACAAGGCCCAGCATATCGCAGACATGTTCCTCGACCGACGGGTCGATATTGGCGAAGGTGCCGACCGCTCCGCTGACCGCGCCGGTGGCGATCTCGGCGCGGGCAACGCGCATGCGGCTCAGGTTGCGGTCCATCTCGGCGTAAAAGCGCGCGAACGTCAGCCCCATCGTGGTTGGCTCGGCATGAATGCCGTGGCTGCGGCCAATGCGCAGCGTGTCTTTATGCTCAAAGGCGCGGCGTTTCAAGGCGACAAGCAGGCCTTGCAAATCGGCGATCAACAGGTCGGCGGCGCGCACGAGCTGCACGTTGAAACAGGTGTCCAGCACGTCCGACGAGGTCATGCCCTGATGCACGAACCGTGCGGCATCGGCGCCGACGATTTCCGCCAGATGGGTGAGGAAAGCGATCACGTCATGGCGGGTGACGGCCTCGATCTCGTCGATGCGGGCGACGTCGAATTCGACATCCTTAGCCTTCCATACGGCGGCAGCGTTTTCGGCGGGGATCACGCCCAGCTTGGCTTGCGCGTCGCAGGCATGCGCCTCGATCTCGAACCAGATGCGGAACTTGGTCTCGGGCGACCAGATTTTCACCATATCGGGGCGGGAATAGCGGGGGATCATGTGAGGGGCCTTTCGCAGCGGGGTTGCGGCCCTGATAGCGGGCGGCGCGGTGGCTCACAACCGGGGCGGGGTGGGGCATTGCGCCTCAAGGCGCATCCGGGTGAAGTATTGCGCCTCAAGGCGCATCCGGGTGAAGTATTGCGCCTAAAGGCGCATCCGGGTGAAGTATTGCGCCTAAAGGCGCATCCGGGTGAAGTATTGCGCCTAAAGGCGCATCCGGGTGAAGTATTGCGCCTAAAGGCGCATCCGGGTGAAGTATTGCGCCTAAAGGCGCAACAATGGCGTGGGATTTTTGCCATTGTGCGGAAATGTCCGGCAATCGCCGCGCAGCTGCCATGATCTGGCCCAGATCCCCCGGCAAAACACCGCCCAACGCCAGCATAACCAGACCGGAGACGGCAATGACCGACGCAACGCTTCAGACAGGGTCCATCGTGGAACGCGATCAGGCCAAGTGGAACAAGAAACTCGAGCATAACGTGGTGGCCCTGATCGCCCATGCGGCGCGGACCAGCGGGCGCAGCGCGTTTTCCGTGGGGCTCGAGATGAACAAGGCGCGCAGGGGGCGGGCCAGGATCCAGCTCGATGAATACGTCAAGTTCCGGCTTTATGACCAGGACCGTTTCACGCAGGAGGAGCGCGACGAGTTCATCACCTTCATGCTGCAAAATGCCTGTATCCAGAAGTGCAACGACACCTCCTGGTTCGCGGTGACCGAGGACAAGTGGCTGTCGTCGCTGATCCTTGCCGCAGACGATCTGCCCGCGCCAGAGATTGTCGCGATGATCGACGTCAGCGCCCGGCGCTATCACGGCGTTGACGCGGTGCGGTCGGGCGAGGATCTGCGGGCGCTGCTGGCGGGGGCCGATTTCCCGATCTTCGGCAAGCACAATCGCGGGCTGATGAGCGTGGGTGTGTTCATCATCGAAGCGGCGGATGACGAATTCGTCCATCTGCGCGACCACGGCGCGATGACCTATTACAAGTTCTTCGAGAACATCATCGGCACCGATGCGTTCGTCCTGCAAAAATTCGTGCACAACCACGCGTTCCTGCGCCAGTTTACAGAGACATCGGCCACTGTGCGCATGGTCAACATGCTGACGGATGACGGGCTATACGTGCCCTCCGCCGTGCTGAAACTGCCGGTGTCGCGCAATCTGGCGGATAATTTCTGGCGCGAAGGCAATCTGATCTGCGACATCGCGCCCGATACGGGCGAGATCCGCACCATCGTCAGCACCAAAGGGCCGGATCTGGTGCATCACGACGCGCATCCCGAGACGGGCGATGCCTTGATCGGGCAGTGCTTGCCTTATTGGGAAGAACTGCTCGACGTGAACCGCCGCGTGACCGAATTGCACACGCCGCTGCGCTATCAAAGCACCGACATGGCCATCACCGATGACGGCCCCGTGGTGATCGAGGTCAATGCCGGAAGCAGCTTTACCCTGCCGCAATATGCCTCGGGCAAAGGGTTTATGACGCCAAAGGTCCGGCAGCTTTTCCGCAGCTGGGGCTGCGATTTCATCTGGGAATAGCGCCGCTTGGGCTTTGGCCCGCAGGACAGTCGGGCAGGGGCAGCGATGCCTCTGCCTTTTGCGCGGAGAGCGCAGTCTGAAGGGCGCGGTCTGAAGGGCGCAGTCTGAAGGGCGCAGTCTATTGGGTGCCGTTCTGCCCGATGCGCGCCGGTGATCTCGGCATCCGACACGGTGATTTCGCGCAGGTGGCCTGTGTTGCCAGCAGCGTAGAAGGTGTCGAGATTGCAGCAAAGGGGCCTGGCCTTGTGGTTGGTGCGCGTCGCGATAGACTGAGGGGATGATACAGAGTTCCCCCTTTGTCGCAGCGACCCTGACAGGCATCGCCCTGAGTCTGCCGGTCGTCGCGCAGGACCAAGGCTGGGTGCCGATGAATGGCCCTCAGATCACAGCCGCGCTCAGCAATGCGACCGTGACCTGCGAGAGCGCCACACAGCTTTTCTACGCCTCGGGCCGCACGCTTTATAGTGCAGCTAGGGACAGCTGGGGCAGGTGGCAGGTGCGCGGGGATGCCTGTTCCAGTCAATGGCCGCCGTCCGATGCCTGGCCCTGTCATCGGGTGGCGCGCAAGGGCGATATGCTGCGCTTCGCGGGCTCGGCAGGGGATTTGACCGATGGCCATCTGATTCCGGCGCAATGACCTTGCCGCACGACCTGTCAGATGCGCGCGTGCTAGCGGATTTCGCAGGAGCATGGCGGCTGGCACGCCGGATCGAGATGCCCGAGGGCGCGGTTGCGCAGTTCGATGGACAGGCGGAGTGGCGCTGGCAAGGCGATGATCTCGCTTACCTCGAGCGGGGCTTGTTGGATCTGGGCGTGGCAAAGCCTGTGCAGGCCGAGCGGCGGATGCTCTGGCGCGCCGATCTGGGCGTGTGGTTCGACGATGGCCGCTATTTCCATCATGTGCCTGCACGCGGCGGCGCGGTGGCGCATGATTGCCCGCCCGACACCTATTCGGGGTTCTATGATTTCAGCGGCTGGCCAGACTTTGCTCTGCGCTGGAAAGTCACCGGGCCGCGCAAATCCTATGTCAGCACCTCGGTCTACACGCGCGGCGATCCGGCGGTGTGACCGCGGGCGGCGCGGGGTTTTATCCACATCCCTCTTGCAGGCGGCGGGGTCCTGCGGCACAACATCGTGCACCATGTCTCATATGCGCGGCGCGCTCTGAGTGCCCTCAAAGGAAAGGATCCGTCATGCAAACCTCTCTGCGTCATCCCCTGCTGGTCGAGCGTCTGGCGCTGCCCGCGGGTTCCATGCTGCTGGCCCGGCAGGTTCTGCTGGTCGCCCTTGGGATCGTGGCGCTGGCGGTCGCGGCCAAGATCAAGGTGCCGGTCCCCGGATCGCCCGTCGCAATTAGCATGGGCACCTTTGCCGTGCTCACCATCGGTGCGGCTTATGGCGCGCGGCTGGGTCTGGTGACCATCGTCGGTTACATGATTGTCGGCATGCTGGGGTTCGACGTTTTCCAAAGCTCTACGGCCGAGCTGAACGGGCTGAGCTACATGATGGGCAGCACCGGCGGTTATCTGGTGGGTTACGTTCTGGCAATGCTGGCGCTGGGCGCGCTGGCCGCACGCGGCTGGGACCGGAATGTGCCGCTCATGGCGGGTGCGCTGCTGATCGGCAACGCGCTGATCTATGTGCCTGGGCTGATCTGGCTGGGGATGCTCTATGGCTGGAATGAGCCAATTCTGGCGTGGGGGCTGACGCCGTTCCTGCTGGGCGACGCGATCAAATTGGCGCTGGCGGCGGTGTTGCTGCCTGCGGTCTGGAAAGCGGTGGGCGACGCGCGGACATAAGCGCAGTCCGAAAAGTGGGCACCGGTTTTCGGGACGAATTGCGTGTGGACATAAGCGCAATCCGAAAAGTGGGCACCGGTTTTCGGGACGAATTGCGCGTGGACATAAGCGCAATCCGAAAAGTGGGCACCGGTTTTCGGGACGAATTGCGCGTAGAAGGATGATGTTTCGGACGGCCTGGCGCCTGTCCGACGTGAGCGGGGGAGCTTTCCCCCGCACCCCCTGCCGAAGGTGTTTTCCACCCCTTCGGACTTCCCCGAGAGTTTATCTTGCGAAATGAAGCCTAGGCGAGTTCGGTGATGACGTCGCTCGAACGCTCCAGCGTGCGGTGCACCGGGCATTTGTCGGCAATCTCCAGCAGGCGCTTGCGTTGGGCATCGTCCAGATCTCCGGACAGGTGAATGCGCCGCCGCCATGTGTCGATCTTGAGCCCGCAGGCGGTTTCGGCATCCTGTGCATGCACCTTGTCATGGCTGATATCGACCCGGACATGGGCCAGCGGCCAGCCTTTGCGGCGCGCATACATCCGGATGGTCATCGAGGTGCAGGCCCCCAGACCCGCTGACAAAAAGCCGTAGGGCGACATGCCGCGATTGGTGCCGCCATAGGCCAGCGGCTCGTCGGCCAATGCATGATGCATTGGGCCTGCGTTGACGTCCTGCAAATAGCCGCTCGGATCCGCCTCGGACACCCGGACGATGCCTTCGGGCGCGCCGGGGGGCGGGGCAGGCGGTGTCAGGGTAAGGTAGCGCACGGCCCAGGCGGCGATGACTTCGGCGGCGTATTCGGCATCCTTGGCTTGCGTGATCAGGTGGTCGGCGTCGTCCAGCGTCACAAAGCTCTTGGGGTGTTTGGCCGCGGAAAAGATCTGCGATGCGTTCGAGATGTCGACCTGCGCATCGAGCGGCGCGTGCAGCACCAGCAGCGCCTTTTTCATCCCGGCAATCAGCGGCGCGAGGTTTTCCGCCGCCACGTCGTCGAGGAAGTCGCGGGTGATGGTGAACGCCCGCCCGCCCAGATCGACCTGCGCCAGACCGTCGTTGCGGATCGTCTCGAGGGCGTCGCCGAAATTATGCGTCACATGGTCGGGATCGAACGGCGCGCCCAGCGTGACCACACCCTTGACCGAGGCCAGATCGCCCGCCACCCGCAGCACCGCCGCCCCGCCCAGCGAATGGCCGATCAGCAGATCGGGGGCCATGCCGCGCTCTTCCAGATAGCTGGCGGCGGCGCGCAGGTCGTCTGCGTTCGAGGTGAACGAGGTATTGGAAAACTCCCCCTCGGAATGGCCCAACCCTGTGAAATCGAACCGCAACACGGCAATGCCCATCGACGCCAGCCGACCCGCGATGCGCCGCGCCGCCGGAATATCCTTGGAGCAGGTAAAGCAATGCGCAAAGAGCGCGGTGGCCAGATGCGGCCCTTCGGGCAGGTCCAGCCGTGCGGCAAGTTCTGCGCCGGAATGGCCGGGGAATGTGATGCGGTTGGTGGGCATTGGGGGTGTCCTTTGGTGCGGTAGACCTTATACCAACGGCCCTAAAGGGTTACCGTTTTAGCCCATTCACGGGATGTTATTGAGGTTATACCCTTTTTGTCCTGTGCAAAGAAGTTCCAAGCTTCACAGCATCTGTCGACAATTTCCTCGTAGCTTTCGAAGACAGATAGGGAGAGTTGGTTTGCGCGCAAATATGCCCAAACATTTTCCATTGGGT